>Ga0209563_100081_pt1 | contig 199455 bp, 180 predicted proteins | sample AraplaCvi_mMF_r2_FD_184271 | JGI IMG/M metagenome (GOLD analysis project Ga0209563, IMG submission 184271) | Arabidopsis root microbial communities from North Carolina, USA - plate scrape CL_Cvi_mMF_r2 (SPAdes) (version 2) | ecosystem: Host-associated > Plants > Roots > Endosphere | place: USA... | reverse complement strand
GGCGCGAGCCCTATGCCGGGACGGTCGGACCGATCGCGCCCGGGCCGGGTGGCCACCCGGCCCGGGCATCCCGCTTATGAGCGGAACAGCCCGATCATACGACAACTCAAACAGACAATGCCGGGCTTGTCCCGGCATCCAACGTGCAACTACGGACATCTTCCGTGGGAGAGGTGGACTCCGGCACAAGGCCGGGGCGACGGTTTTGAATGTGCAGTCGAATTATGGAAATTAACGTCGGGGGGACGGTTTCTCGTTCCCCCCGACGCCCCCCTCCAAACTCTAACGCGGTGCCGGTAGCCAGCTCAGATCGAGCCCCTCATAGCGGTCGACATAATTGGCGGCGCGAAGCAGTCCGCGTTCGTTGGTGAATCGGACGCGTCCGTTCTCGCGTGCGATAAGACCTTCTTCCTCGAGCTGACGCAGCATGCGATTGACATGGACCGCGGTCAGTCCGGTGGCGTCACCGATCTCTTCCTGGGTCAATCCGATCGTGAACGTGTCGCTAATTGCCTTGTCGCCCGCGCGCAGGCGGTTGCGCATGTCGATCAGCATCGCGGCGACGCGCGCCTTGGCCGAGGTGCGGCCGAGCGCCGCGAGCCGGTCGGTCAATGCGGCGCGCTCGATCTGGCTATAGACCAGCAGCAGCGCCGCGAGCCGCGGATGATCGGCGATGATCTCGCTCAGGGTCGAGCGCTCGAACGGCGCGACCACCGCATCGGCCATCGCGGTGAGAGTCTCGGGCGTCTCGCGATAGACCAGGCTCGACAGCGCGATCACGTCGCCCGGAAACAGGAAGCGCAGAATCTGGCGGCTGCCGTCGTCGAGCAACATCGACGACATCAGCATGCCTTTGCGCACGACGAACATGTCGCCGGCGCGATCATTCTCGCGTTGGATCGCGGCGCCTCGCCTGACCGGCCGCTCGCGTTCCTCGAGCCGTTCGAGTGCCGCGTGTTCCGCCGGGGTAAGGGTAACGAGATCGCCCAATCTTTCGGCGAAACAACTGCCTGACACGTTGAACGACACTCCCCCGGACCTTGGGGCGTACAGAGCAGCGCGCGCGGACCCGTGCATTAAAGTCGATCAATGGTGATGGTTTGCGCTTTGCGGTCACCGCCACGTTTCAGCGGTGCTGAAACACAGGCACTCCGTGGCGCTTGCTTGCGGCGTCGCGGGCGATAGAAGCCGTTGGATGGACCGTATCCTCATTCGCGGCGGCAATCGCCTGACGGGCAAGCTGCCGATCTCGGGCGCCAAGAATTCCGCGCTGACGCTGATGCCGTGCGCGCTGTTGACCGAGGAGCCGGTGACGCTGCGCAACCTGCCGCGGCTCGCCGACGTCGACAGTTTCGGCCACCTGCTCAACCAGCTCGGCGTCTCGACCGAGATCGAGGGCGCGCGGCCGAGCGATTTCGGGCGGGTGATGACGATGCGCGCCGGTCGGCTGACCTCGACCGAGGCGCCGTATGACATCGTGCGCAAGATGCGCGCCTCGATCCTGGTGCTGGGGCCGCTGGTCGCGCGCGCCGGCGAGGCGACGGTGTCGCTGCCCGGTGGCTGCTCGATCGGCAACCGCCCGATCGACCTCCATTTGAAGGCGCTCGAGGCAATGGGTGCGCGGATCGAACTCGCCGCCGGTTACGTGAAGGCGATCGCGCCGGGCGGGCGCTTACCCGGCGGACGTGTGGCCTTTCCGATCGTATCGGTCGGGGCGACCGAGAATGCGTTGATGGCCGCGGTTCTCGCCAAGGGAGGTACGGTAATCGAGAATGCGGCGCGCGAGCCGGAGATCGTCGACCTGTGCAATTTGCTGCTCGCGATGGGCGCCTCGATTTCGGGCGTCGGCACCGAGCGGCTGGAGATCGAAGGCGTCGAGCGCCTGCACGGTGCGACCTATCGCGTGATGCCCGACCGTATCGAGGCGGGCAGCTATGCCTGCGCCGCGGCGATCACCGGCGGATCGGTCGAGTTGGTCGGGGCCAAGCCCGACGATATGCGCGCGACGATCGCGGCTTTGATCGACGCCGGCGTCAGCGTCGAGGAAAAGGGCAGTTCGTTGTTCGTGTCGTCGGACGGCAAGCTCAAGCCGCTGACCCTGTCGACCGCACCGTTCCCAGGATTTCCGACCGACATGCAGGCGCAGTTCATGGCGATGCTGTGCAAGGCCGACGGCGCCAGCGTGCTGACCGAAACGATCTTCGAGAACCGCTACATGCATGTGCCTGAGCTGGCGCGGATGGGTGCGGACATTCAGGTGCGTGGCCGCACCGCCGTGGTGCGCGGGGTCGATCATCTCGTCGGCGCGCCGGTGATGGCGACCGATCTGCGCGCGTCGATGAGCCTGATCATCGCCGGCCTGGTTGCGCAGGGTCAGACCGAGGTCAGTCGCGTCTATCACCTCGACCGCGGCTATGAGCGGCTGGAGGAGAAGCTGTCGGCGGTCGGCGCCGACATCGAACGCGTCGGGGACGGCTGATCCGGCGATGGTGAAGGGGTTCAGCACCACGCTCAGCGATCGCCAGGCACTCTGGGCCTTCGCGCTCGGCTGCATTGCGGTGACCATCGGCGTGCTGATGCACGTTCCGATGTTCATGATGGGCCGGATGATGCACTTCCGGCTCGCCGGCATGGCGATGGGCTGGGACATGGTGATCGGCATGGGGCTGATCATCGCCGGCGTCGGCATCGCCGCTTACGGCCTGTTGCCTAGGGACATCGCCAAGCAGCGCGCCGAGAGCGGAGCGATCGAGATTTCGGCGCCCGAGGATGCGCCGTTGAGCTGGGCGCACTGGCGGTTGATGCTCGTGCTGGTCGTGGCGCTGATCATCGACGTGATGAAGCCCGCTTCCTTGGGGTTCACCGTCCCCGGCATGGTCAGCGAATATGGCGTACCCAAGGCGACGGTCAGCCTGGTCCCGTTCTTCGCCTTGATCGGTACCGTGACGGGTTCGGTGCTGTGGGGTGTGATCGCAGACATCTATGGTCGCAAGGCGTCGATCCTGTTGTCGGCAGTGATGTTCGTCGGCACGTCGATCTGCGGCGCTATGCCCAGCCTCGCCTGGAATATCGGCATGTGCTTCATGATGGGCGCGGCGGCGGGCGGGATGCTCCCGGTGACCTATGCCCTGCTCGCCGAAATGATGCCCAACAAGCATCGCGGCTGGAGCCTGGTTCTGGTCGGCGGCCTCGGCGCGGTCGGCGGCTATTTCGCCGCGAGCGGTTTCTCCGCATTGCTCCAGCCCGAATTCGGCTGGCGGATATTGTGGCTGCTCAACCTGCCGAGCGGCTTGATCCTCGTGCTGCTCGGCGGCTTCATCCCGGAATCGGCCAAGTTCCTGCTGGCGCGCGGCCGCGATGCCGAGGCGCGGGCAGTGATGGCGCGGTTCGGATCGACCGCGAAGCGCCTCGCGGCGCTGCCTTCGCTGCCAGCGGGAACGGTGAGCCATGCGCTGACCGGCGCCAAGCTGATCGGCAAGCTCGCCGCCTTGTCGATCGCGGCGATCGCCTGGGGACTGATCAATTTCGGCTTACTGCTGTGGTTGCCCGCGGATTTGGTCGCCAAGGGCTATTCGGTCGCGGTGTCGAGCAAATTGCTCGCCGAATCCGCGCTGATCGCTTTCCCGACCGTGTTCGTCGCGGCGCTGATGTACAGCCGCTGGAGCACCAAATGGTCGCTCGTCACGATGATTGGTGTCACCTTGCTGGGATTGATCGGTGTGCTGCGCCTGGAACTCGCCGGGGTCGGCAGTCCGGTCCTGCCGGTAGCGTTGCTGATCGTCGGATCGAACGGGATCATCGCAATCCTGCTGCCTTACACCGCCGAGAGCTTTCCGCTGCGCGTCCGTGGTCGTGCGACGGGATGGGTTGCCGCGTGCACCAAAGGTGGCGGCGTCGCTGCCCAGGCGCTTAGTATCACCGCTCTGGTGCCGGCGATGGGCGTGACCGCCGGGCTGATCATCGTGCCGACGGCGCTCGCGCTCGCCCTATGCGCTTGGTTCGGGCGCGAGACGCGGGGCCGAGACCTCCGCCTGCTGGACGACGCGGTGGCCGGCTGACTCTCAGAACGGCGCAATCGCCGTCGCGTAATGCGCCATCGCCATCGTGGTCAGCTGCGCGTTGACGCGAATGCAGCTGGAGAAGGTGCTGGCATCGGTGACGAGCACGTTGGCGGTGCCATGGACCCGGCAATCGAGATCTACCACGCCGTGTTCGCGATCCTTGCCGCGTGCGTTGCCGCCCTGGGGATGCGAGCTAGACAAGGTGACGTCGTCCGCTTCGTTTATCGCGCTCTCGAAGAAAGCGTCGACATCGTCGCCGGGCTTGAGCGTTTGCCCTCTCGCGAGCGCCGGATAGACTTCCTCAGCACCCGCCGCGAAATGGACCTTGGTCAGCGCCGACAAAGCGCGCTTGAGCAGGGGGATTTCGACATCGTCGCGCAATTTGAAGCTCAAGCCTGAATCGATCAGCTGCCCGCAGCGATCGGCGGGGATCAGGATACCGGCGGACGCCATACGGCCGTAATTTCGCATGCGCCGCGCGTGATCGCCGAACCAGCCGGGCATCAGCGTCGACATGCTCATCGGCGGCTGGAAATGCGATTCGAGCAGGAAGTCGCCGCGGTCGACATAGGTCGCCATCTGGTCCTCGTCCCAGCTGCGCATCGATTGCTCGCCCGGCATCAAGGCGACGACCGGGCAGGCGATGTTGAGCGAGATGCCGGTGCCGGTACCGTCGATCCCGCTCGCCGCGAGAATGCGGCTCGACGCCATCGTACCGGCGGCGACCACCACGCCCTCCCGCGCGCGGATGAAATGCTTGCGCCCGTCGGCGAGGACGACCTCGACCCCGGTCGCGCGGCGCTTGTCCCAATCGAGTGGCGTCTCCCAGCGGATCGCGGTGACGGTAGTGTCGGCCAGGATGTGCGCGCCGCTCTTGCGCGCGTCGAGCAGGAAGGACTGCGCCATTCCCTGCTTGCGGCCATAGGGGCAGCCGGTGTTGCAATAGCCGCAATAGGCACAGGCCGCACCGACGCTGTCTGGGCCGTAATTCTTGCTGAACCAAGGCGTGGGCGAGGCCTGGTCCCCGGGAAGGCCGCTCGCCGCAGCATGTGCCGCCCAGCCGCGCTGGAGGTGCGGGCCGTTGTGGCGTGCGGACCGCGCGTCGATCGGCCCGACCGACAAACGTTGCTCCACCGCACCATAGGCCGCGTCGAACCGGGCTTCGTCGACCGGAGCGCCCAGCGCGGCCCAATTGGCGAAGATGTTGGGCGCGTCGGGATGCGTCAGGCCGGGTTGATTGACGCGCAGGCAAATGCCGTTGTTGATGACGGTCGATCCTCCGACCACGCGGCCCTGAAACACGACCACATCGTGGTCGCGGCTGGTCTGCACGCCGCCGTCGACAAACAGCCGCGCGGTCATCTCCCATTCGCGATGGTTGATCTTGGATGAGGGGTAGAAGGGGCCGGCCTCGACCACCAGCACGTCATGACCTTGCGCGGCGAGCGTTGCCGCCGCAACGGCGCCGCCGGCACCCGATCCGATCACGATCACGCCGGCCTCGTCGGGCGCTTCCGTCAATATGTCGGCATCGGTGAGATCCCGGCCGGGAAACTCGGTGATCGGCACCTCGCCGGGCGCCGAGCGGTCGCGATGCGCGGGCAGGGTGAAGCCGATCTGCGCGAGCACCGGATTGTCGCGATTGTCGTCCTGGGTCTCGCCCTGCCAATGGCCGTAATAGCCGGCATAGACCACGCTCCGCACCCGCGCGAGGTCCTGCATCAGGTCGTTGCGCGTGCGTTCGAGCCGCCGCGCGACTTGCCGCGCGCGCCAGGCCGGGCTGAGGATCAGGAAAAAGGGCCCGCCCATCACCAGGCAGAGCAGATAGAGACTGAGCCCGATCTCGGTGGCTTTGTTGCCTTTCACTAGGGCAAATTGTCCCTGAAGATTGGCGACCACCTGGCGCGACGGGATCGCCATGTCGACGCCATGAAACAGCGCCTCAGTCAGCGCCTTCAGGATCGCGGCCTGGACGAAATTGAACGGCTTCCCCATGCCTTCCCCCCTGTTCCCGTCCCGCTTCCCATAGCCGGCTTGGCGGCTGGCGGGAAATGCGTTTGCAGTCACAATGAAGCGATTGCGAACTCGCGCCCGCAAACGGAAGGGAAGACGGGGATTATGACGAGGAGAGAAACCTGAGGATAGCCCCTGCAATCGCGTCGGGTTGTTCGGGCAGCAGGGCATGACCAGCCTGATCGATCAGCACGATGGTGACCCGGTCGGGGAAGTCGGCCGCCAGGACGTCTGCGGAATCGGCGCGCGGCGCGACGCGGTCGGCTGAACCCTGGATCACCAGCATCGGGCGGCCCCCGCCGTGCCACCAGGATTCGACGGGCGTGGCGCGGACCGCGGCGCCCTGGACTCTGGCCGTCGCCGGATGCCAGCCGCGTCGCCAATGATCGGGTACGACATTGCCGTCAGCAAAGAAGGCATAAGCGACGCAGGCGAAATGCTCTTCGGCCGGCTGGTCGGGATTGAAACAGCCGAGCAACGCATCGAACGCCAGGCCGGGGATCGGATATTTGCCGCCGGCCGCGATCAGCACCAGGCTGGCGACTGCGCCGGCATGACGGGTCGCCGTCGCCCGCGCCAACCGATTGCCGAAAGCATGGCCGATCACGATTGCCAGCCCCGCCTGTTCGGCATGGATCACCGCCGCGACGTCGTCGGCGAGATCGAACAGCGATACCGGTTTGGGCGGCAGGTCGCTGAGCCCGACGCCGGGGGGATCGATCGCGATCGTGCGATGGCTGGCCGCCAGCGTCGCGGTCAGTTCGTTGAAATCGCTCGCCTCGCGCCCCAGACTCGGCAGCAACAACACTGCCGGCCCGGCTCCCCGGACGAAATAGCCGATCCGTCGCCCGTCGCGAACGATCGAGCGTTCATCCCCGTCGCACGGTCGGGCAATGCTGTCGGGCCGCTCGCTCAAACCGTCTCCAGCGCCGCCTCGAAATCGGCGATCAGGTCGTCGGCATCCTCGACGCCGATCGAGATGCGGACCAGATTATCGGTAATCCCCAATGCCTGTTTGCGGGCATCGGGCACCGACAAATGCGTCATGGCGGCGGGGTGCGACGCCAAGGTCTCGGTCCCGCCCAGGCTGACCGCCAGCTTGGCGATCTTGAGCGCGTCGAGAAAGGCGAAGGCTTCCTTCTCGCCGCCCTTGAGATAGAGCGAGAAGGTCGAGCCCGCGCCCGAGCAATGGCGTTCGTAGATGTCGGCCTGGCGCTTGTCCTTGCCGTCCTTGAGGAAGCCGAGATAGCCGACGCGCTCGACCTTGGGGTGCTGGCGCAGGAATTCGCAGACCTTGGCCGCATTCTCGCCCGCGCGGCTCATCCGCAGTTCGAGCGTTTCGAGGCTGCGCAACAGCATCCAGGCGGTGTTGGGGTCGCAGATCGTACCGATCGTGTTGCGCATCAGCCGGATGGTGTTGATGTGCTCCTTCGATCCGAGCACGCCGCCCGCGACCAGGTCGGAATGGCCGCCGGCATATTTGGTCAGCGAGTAGACGACGATGTCGGCGCCATGTTCGAGCGGCTTGTGCCACAGCGGGCCCAGGAAGGTGTTGTCGATCGCGATCGGCGGCTTGTTGGCACCGGTGAAGATCGCGTCTCGGCTGGCGGCGACCGCCTGGACGTCGACCAGGGCATTGGTCGGGTTGGCCGGGCTTTCCAGATAGATCAATGCGACATTGCCCGACGCCGCCTTCGACAGCACGGCATCGATCTCGGCGCGCGTCGCGCCCGCCGGAAAGTCGAGCCAATGCACGCCGAAACGTCCGAGAATGCGGGCAATCAGTGTTTCGGTCGCGGCATAGAGCGGGCCGGAATGGACGATCGTGTCGCCCGGCTTGACCATCGCCAGGAACAAGGTGGCGATCGCCGACATGCCGGAGGAGAAAGCGAGTGCGTCCTCGGCCCCTTCCCAGATGCCCAGCCGGTCTTCGAGGATCTCCTGGTTCGGTCCATTGAAGCGCGAATAGACCAGGCCCTCGGCACCGCCCGGACGCTTGCCGGTGACGCCCTCGAAATGGCGCTTGCCCGCGGCTGCATTGGGGAAGACGAAGGTCGAGGTCAGGAAGATTGGCGGCTTGAGCGCCCCTTCCGACAGCATCGGGTCATAGCCATGGCCCATCATCAGTGTCGACGGCTTGAGCTTGCGCCCGCCAATCGACGCCGGTTCGGTTTTCTTGGGTGCCAGGGCTTCGACCCCGGTCAAATCGGCTTCTGTCTCGGTCGGCGTCTTGGGCATCATATACTCCTTTGGCCGCCGCTGTAGCGCCGTGTGGTTTCAGAAGAAACTAGTTCATCCTGCCGATTGCAGTCCGATGATCGAAATCTGTCGTCCATAATCGGGCTCACCAAGATGGGTCGCACGGCGGAAGCTGTAGAAACGACCGGCGTCGGCATAAGTGTCGAGCCCCATCATTTCGACGGTCCGCACGCCGGCGGCGGCAAGGCGATGCGCGACATAGCCTTCGAGGTCGAATTGCGCATGGCCTTCGCGACCGGCGGCAAAGAAACGCTCATTCTCCGGGTCATGCCCTTCGAAGCGGCGCTCGAACGCCGCGTCGACCTCGTAGCTGGCGCGGGCAATGCATGGGCCGATCGCCGCGGCGATGCGGTCGCGGTCGGCGCCGAGCCTCTCCATCGCCGCGACCGTCGCGTCGGTGACGCCGCCGATCGCGCCTTTCCATCCGGCATGCGCCGCGCCGACCACGCCCGCGTCACGGTCGGCGAGCAGAACGGGCGCGCAATCCGCGGTCAGGATGCCCAGCGCATAACCCGGCCGGTCGGTCACCACGGCGTCGGCATGCGGGCGATTCGTATCGGGCCAGGGGCCCGATAGCGTGACGCAATCGGGCGAATGGACCTGGTAGAGCGTGATCAGTTCCGCGCCGGGCAGCACCGCGGCGACCGCACGGCGGCGATTCTCGGCGAGTTCCGGACCCATCTCGACTTGCCCGCGCCGGCCCAGATCGAGGCCCGCGGTGATTCCGGTCGACACGCCGCCGCGCCGGCCGAGAAAGCCATGCGCTATGCCATCCAGCGCGCGGGCGCGATTGACCTCGACGGTCACAGCTTCAGCCTCATCAGCCGATCGTCGTCTTCGTGATCGCCGACCATGAATTTATATTGTCCGATCTCTTCGAAGCCGTAGCGTTCATAGAAGCGGCGCGCGCGGTGATTGTCGACATAGACCGACAGGATCATCTCGCTCGCGCCGCGTCCCCGTCCCTGATTGAGCGCCCAATCCATCAGCACGGGCGCCAGGCCAGCGCCGTGGTGATCGCCAAGGATGTAAAGCTGGTGCAGTTCGATCGCGCTATCCGGCCAGTCGCCGGGAAAGGTAACGGGGCCGATTTTGCAATAGCCGACGATTGCATCGCCGTTGGTGGCCACCCGCACGCGATAGGCGGGGTCGGTCAGGTCGGCGGGCAACCCCGCCGATCCGAACGCTGCGTCGAGGAATTGCGCGAGGTCTTCCTGGCGATAGAGCGTGCCGAATGTGTCGGTGAAGCTGCGCCGAGCCATCGCCGCGAGTTCTGGCCCATCGGCAGGCGTCGCGTCACGATAGGCGATCGCTCCGCTCACAACGCCAGTCGCATGATGTGGTCGGTATCGACCTGGTTGCCGACGGCAAAAGCATAGTCGCCGACATGCTCGAAGCCGTTCTTGCGATAAAAGGCGGCGGCGCGGTGGTTCTCCTCCCACACGGTCAACAATAGAGCCGTCGCGTCTTCCGCCCGCGCGGTGGCGATTGCCCAGGCGAGCAACGCCTTGCCGACACCCGCGCCGTGCTGGTCGCTACTGACATAGATCTGGCTCAATTGCAGCGCACCGGGGTCGGCATCGGGCAGCCAGGGCGGGTTGAGCTTGGCATAACCGACCACCCGCCCGTCGGTGAGCGCGAGGTGGAAACGCGCGGCACCGCTTGACAAGTCGGCGAGCAGCTTGCCGTTGGGACCGTAGGCTTCAGCGAGATACTTGGCTGCATCCTCGGCGCCGACGCCGTGCGCGAACGTCTCGATCCAGATTGCCTGCGCCATTGCGTCCAGCGCTTCGCCATCCGCCTGCGTTGCGTCGCGATACTCGATCACAGGAACCCCGCCGGAATTGGCCAGTCGCGCGCGGTCCAGGCCATGGCCCTGAACAACGTTCCCATCTGGTCGGCTTCGATCAGTCGCGCACGATCGGCGGCGATCTGTTCGGCGCGCTCCGGAGTCGAACGCGCCAGCGCCTCGGCGCGCGGATCGATCCCCAACGCAGTTAGGAAAGCGCCTTGCCCGATCGGGCCATCCACCCGCACGCCCTCGACGCCGGCGGCCGCGGCCAGGGTGGCGAAGTCGACATGCGCGGTCAGGTCGCGGCTCCCCGGTTCCTCGAACGGATTGGCGAATTGGTGGCCGCTCACTGCCTGCAATGTGTCGCCGATGGCGGGGCCGTCATAACCGTAATCGACGACCAAAGCGGCGCCGCCATGCGCCATCAGGCGCTGCGCCAGCGCGCGGGCGATCGCAACCGACGCGGGCGAGGTTTCGATCACCGATCCGACCGGGGCATCGCGCAGGCTCTCCGGGATAACGCTGGCGGGCACGTCCTTGCCCGCGATCGGCAGGAAGATCAGGTCCTGGCAGGCGACCAATCGCTCGCGCCAGGCATCGCCCGCCTTGACCAGTTGGCGGATCGGTAGCGCGTCGAAGAATTCGTTGGCGACGGCGATCACCGGCCGGTCGTCGGGCAAGTGCGCGATGTCGTCATGCCAGGTGGCATAGGGCACGGCGGCGCGTTGGCTCGCGCGGAGGGTGGGGCTGGTCTCGACGAAATGGACCGGGGGATCGAGGCCGACCCGGCCCATCGCGCGCATCGCATCGGCGGTCAGCGTGCCGCGTCCCGGTCCGAGCTCGACCCAATAGATTTCGGGTTCACCGGCACGCTGCCACAGGTCGGCCGCCCACAGGCCGATCAGCTCACCGAACATCTGGCTGATCTCGGGTGCGGTGGTGAAATCGCCGGCCGATCCGAGCGGGTCGCGCGTCGCGTAATATTCGGCATTGGCCGCCGCCATATACTGCGACAGCGGGATCGGACCTGCCATGGTGATGGCGCGCGACAGCCGATCGGGCAAATCTCCCCTCCCGCTTGCGGGATGGGTCGGGGGAGGGGGTGTGGATGTCATCGCGATGAAACCGACATGCCCTCCCCTAGCCCCTCCCGCAAGCGGGAGGGGGACTTCATGCTACGCTTTCATCCCCGGCGATCGGCGTGACGCGGTCGCGCCGGCCCTTGGCCGTCCACATCAGGTAGATACCGCCCAGGATCATCGGCACGCAAAGCCATTGGCCCATGTGCAGATAGCCATTGTCGAAGATCGTCCCCTGGAACTGCGCGTCGGGCTCCCGGAAGAACTCGACCGTGAAGCGCGCGAGGCCATAGCCGGTGAGGAACAGCCCGACGAGCTTGCCCGGCTCGTACCGCGCCTTGGTGCGCCAGAAAGCGTAAGCAAGCAGTGCGGCCAGCACGACGCCTTCGAGCAACGCCTCGTAGAGCTGGCTCGGATGGCGCGGCATCATCCCGGCATTGGGGAAGACCATCGCCCAGGGCAAATTGGGATCGGCAGGCTTGCCCCACAATTCGCCGTTCACGAAATTGGCCAGGCGCCCGAAGAACAGCCCGAACGGGGCGCAGCAGGCGACATAATCGTGGATGCGCAGCCAGCTGAGCTGGTTGCGGCGCGCGAACCAGAAGATGCCGAGCGACGTGCCAATCACGCCGCCGTGGAACGACATGCCGCCTTCCCACAATTTGAAGAATCCGGGCGAGAGGAAGAGTTTGGGATCGTAGAACAGCACATAGCCGATTCGCCCGCCCAGAATGATGCCGAGCGTCGCGTAGAATACCAGGTCCTCGACATGGCGCTTGGCCATCGGCGCGCCGGGCGCGCGGAGCATCCGCATCAGATACATCCAGCCGACGACGATGCCGGCGATGTACGCGATCGAATACCATTTAATGTCGAATAAATCGCGGTTGAACAAATGGATGTGCAACAGCACCGGATTGAGGTGCAGGTCGTCGAAATTGATCGCGGTCAATGCGTGCAGGATCAAGGCTTTTCCCCGGGCTTTGTCGCTCCCATAAGGGTGTAAAGGTCCCAAGTCGACCAAGACCAAGCGGAGAGAATGCCGATGCCCAGTGCGCTCGATCTACGGATGGATCAGGGAATCGCGAAGCTGACCGCGCCGGGCGCACCGATGGCAGTGAGCGAGATCGAGGTGCGCGGTCGGATCTATCCGGCGATCGCTGCGGCGCCGCCCAGCCTGGCGCATTATTTCGCGCATTTCTGCGCCCAGCATGCCGAGGTGACGTTCCTGGTGGCGGGCGAGGAGCGGCTGACCTTCGCACAGGTATACGACCAAGCCGGCAAGGTCGCGCGATCGCTGGTCGCGCAAGGCATCAAGCGCGGCGATCGGGTCGGCATCGCGATGCGCAATTCGCCGTCCTGGATCACGCTCTATATGGGCGTGCTGATGGCGGGCGGGATTGCGGTCCTGCTCAACGGCTGGTGGCAGTCGGAGGAATTCGCCGCAGCGCTCGCCGAGGTCGAATGTTCGATCGTCTTCGCGGATCCGCCGCGCGGCAAAAGACTGGCGGAGATTGCCGGCCTGACCGCGCGCGTGGAGGTGATCGACGACCTGAAACCGCTGTCCGAAGCGCTCGCCGTTTTACCGGGCGATGCGGAGACAATGTTGCCTGAGCTAGGCCCCGACGATCTCGCCACGATCCTGTTCACCAGCGGGTCGACCGGGCAATCCAAGGGAGCGCTCAGCGACCACCGCGCGGTGCTGCAGGGCACGCTCAATTACCTTGCCCAGGCGCTGATGATGCTGGGTTTCGCGACCGAGGACGGCAATCCGCCGCAGGGCCAGCCATCGACCCTGCTCAACGTGCCGTTGTTCCACGTCACCGCCGAAGTGCCGGTGATGCTGCAGAGCTTCGCGATGGGGCGCAAGCTCGTGCTGATGCCCAAATGGGATGCCGAGGAGGCGATGCGGCTGATCGAAAAGGAGCAGATCAGCTATTTCGTCGGCGTGCCGCTGATGAGCTTCGAGATCCTGACCCACCCCAATCGCGGCAAATACAATCTGTCGACGGTAACCGATTTCGCCGCTGGCGGGGCGCCGCGCCCGGTCGACCATGTCCGCCGGATCAACGAGGAAATGGGCGGGGGAGCGCCGCTGATCGGCTATGGCCTGACCGAGACCAACGGCGTCGGCTGCGGAAATTGGCGCGAGAATTACATCGCCAAGCCCAATTCAACCGGCCGGGGTTCGGCACCGTTGGTCGACCTCGCGATCCTCGACAATATGGGCAGGAAAGTGCCGGCCGGCGAGCGCGGCGAGGTGGCGATTCGGTCGATCTGCAACTTCCGCGAATATTGGCACCGGCCCGAAGCGACCGCGGCGGCGTTCAGTCCCGACGGCTATTTCCTGACCGGCGACATCGGCTATCTCGACGAGGACGGCTATCTGTTCATCGTCGATCGCAAGAAGGACATCATCATCCGCGGCGGCGAGAATATCAGCTGCCAGGAAGTCGAGGCGGCGATCTATCGCCACCCGCTCATCGCCGAAGCGGCGGTGTTCGGCCTGCCCGATGAGAAGTTCGGTGAAGTCCCCGGCGCCGTGGTGCACCTCAACAGTGACGAGACGGTCGACGAGCGCGCGCTGCAGGAGTTCCTGGGCGAGCATATCGCGCCGTTCAAGGTGCCGGCGCGGATCTGGATCGCAGCCGACCCGCTGCCGCGGCTGGGCACGGAGAAGATCGACAAGGTAGGGCTGCGGGCCAAGTACCGCGCGATGGTGACCGCCTAATCCTCCCCGTTTACGGAGAGGGGGACCGCGCGACGAAGTCGCGTGGTGGAGGGGGCCCGCCATCCGCTAACTCAACGACTTGTTGCCAGTGTGCCGTGGGCCCCCTCCACCATTCGCTGCGCGTCACGGTCCCCCTCCCCGTCCCGGGGAGGATTTGCTAGGCCGCTTTTTGATGCCCGATGAAACCCCGACCAAATCCCACCTGACGCGTCGCCAACTGCTGATCGGCGGTGGCGTGGGGGTCGGGCTGGTCGTTGCCTGGGCGGTCTGGCCGCGGCGTTACGGGCCGAACCTGACGGCCGCAAAGGGCGAGCACATCTTCAACGCCTGGTTGAAGATCGGCGAGGACGGGCATGTCACCGTCGCGGTGCCCCAGGCCGAGCACGGCCAGGGAAGCTGGACTACTTTGCCGCAGGTCGTCGCCGACGAACTCGGCGCCGACTGGCGCACGGTCGCGGTCGAGCCTGCGCCGCTCAATCCGCTCTACGCCAATCCGCTGGCGGCATCCGAATTGTTCGAAGGTGTGTTCGACCGGTTGCCGCAAAACATACGCGAAGGTCATATCACGCGATCGGCGCTGATGCTGACTGCCGGGTCGACATCGGTGCGCCAGTTCGAAAGCGATTTGCGCGACGCGGGCGCGGCGGCGCGGGTGCTGCTGCAGAAGGCTGCGGCGAAACGGTGGAATACCGATTGGCAGGCGACCGGCACCGCGCAAGGCTTCGTCGTCCACGACAAGGACAAATTGCGGTTCGGCGAGCTGGCCGCCGAGGCAGTGGGTGGCAGTCTGCCCGACCCGCTGCCGTTACGCGCGGGCGAAAACGGACGCCTGTCGGGCCAATCGCTGCAACGGCTCGACAGCCCGGCCAAGATCGACGGCTCGGTCAATTTCGCCGCCGACATGCGTTTGCCCGACATGGTGTTCGCGGCGATCCGCCAGGGGCCCACTCCCGACAGCCGGCTGGTCAGCGCCGACAAGGCAGCGGCGGACCGCATCCACGGCGCACTGAAAGTGGTCGAGGGCGATCATTGGGTCGCGGCCGTCGCCGACAATTGGTGGGCCGCCAACCGGGCGCTCGGTGCGCTCGCCCCGCGCTTTGCGGCGCCGGTCGGCGGAGCGAGCGATTATTCGATCCGCAGCGCGCTCGACACGGCATTGAACGGCGACGGCGTTCGGATCGGTGCCGCCGGCGATGTCGGTGCCGCCTTTCGCGGCGTGCAGGTAGTGAGCGCGGAATATCGCGCGGCGCCCGCGCTCCATGCCGCGATCGAACCGCGCACGGCCACTGCCGCCTGGAGCGATGGCACGGTTGAATTGTGGATGCCGACGCTCGCCCCGGGGCTCGCGCGCTCGTCGGTCGCGGCGGCGATGGGTGTCGGGGAGGATGCGGTGATCGTCCATCCCATGCCGATCGGCGGCGGGTTCGGGATCGGGCTCGAATCGGACGCCGGCGTTCAGGCAGCGGCGATCGCGCGCGCAGTGGGTCGACCGGTGCAATTGACCTGGTCACGAGCGGAGGACTGCGTCCACGACCGTTTCCGCGCGCCGGCCGCGGCGCGGATGACCGGCCGCGTCGATCAAAACGGACGGCTGGTCGGGCTGCTAGCCAAGATCGCGGCGCCGTCGACCGGGCACGAACTCGCGTTGCGACTGCTGGCTAGCGACAAGGCGGCACAGGCCGCGCTAGCGCTGCCCGCCAATGGCGACGCCTATGCCGTGGCCGGCGGCGCGCCATTCTATCAGATCCCCAATTGGGCGCTCGATCATCATCCCGCGGATGTCGGTATCCCAACCGGCTATTGGCGATCGGGCGCGCATAGCTACACCTGCTTCTTCACCGAATGTTTCATCGATGAACTGGCGCACGCCGCCAATACCGAGCCGCTGTCGTTCCGTGTCGCGATGCTGGGCGGCAACGCGCGGCTGGCGCGCTGCCTGACGACGGTGGCGGCGCTCGGCGGCTGGGAAGGCGGCGTGGCGGGGAGCGGGCAGGGGATCGCCTGTCACAGCTTTCGCGGCAGCCATATCGCGGTGTTCGCCGAAGCGCATATCGAGGAGGATCAGTCGATCGGAATCGACCGGATCGTTGCCGCGATCGATTGCGGGCGGCAGATCAATCCGGACATCGTCCGTCAGAATGTCGAGGGCGGGCTGGTGTTCGGCATCGCCCAGGCGCTCGGCGCGTCGACCAGTTTCAAGGACGGTCTCGCAAAGGTGCGGGGGTTCGGCGATCTCGATCTGCCGGTGCTCGCAGACATGCCCGACATCACGGTCGAGTTGATCGCCAGCGAAGCCGATCCCGGCGGCGTATCGGAGATCGCGGTACCCCCGGTCGCGCCGGCGATCGCCAACGCTCTGCAATCGGCGACGGGGTTCCGAATTCGCAGTCTGCCGTTGAAGGTTGGAGAAGCATGACCTCTGCCACTAACTTCGTGCGTCACCCCGGATTGGTTCCGGGGTCTAACCCTCCACAACGGAATTCAGCCGTCGTCGCGCGTTGGATGCCGGGACAAGCCCGGCATGACGGGGAGGGCTTGGCGTGACGCGACCGCCCGATCATCCGCCTATCCCGGCGCCGCGCGTCGGTCTGCTGCTGGTCAATCTCGGCACGCCCGAAGAGGCCAGCCCGAAAGCGGTGAAGCGCTACCTCGCCGAATTCCTGTCCGATCGCCGCGTGGTGGAACTACCCCCGCTTGCCTGGCAGCCGATCCTGCGCGGCATCATCCTCAACACCCGTCCGAAGAAGTCGGCGCATGCCTATAGCCAGGTCTGGACCGACGCGGGATCGCCGCTTGCCGCCGTCACCCGCGCGCAGGCCGAAGCGCTGAAGGATGCTTGGCCCGGCGTCACCGTGGACTGGGCGATGCGCTATGGGGCCCCGGCGATCGGCGACCAGTTGGTGGCGATGAAGGCGGCGGGATGCGAGCGCATCCTGATCGCTCCGCTCTACCCGCAATATTGCGCCGCAACGACCGCGACCGCCAACGACAAGGCATTCGAGGCACTGGCCGCAATGCGCTGGCAGCCGGCTATCCGCACCTTGCCGCCGTATCACGACGACCCCGCCTATATCGACGCGCTGGCGCAATCCGTTCGCGCCTCGCTCGCGACGCTCGATTTCGAGCCCGAGGCCGTGATCGCCAGCTTCCATGGCATGCCGGCGCGCACGCTCGAGCTTGGCGATCCCTATCATTGCCATTGCCAGAAGACCGCACGCCTGCTCGGCGAGGCCCTGGGAAGGGAGTTGATCGTCACCTTTCAGTCGCGCTTCGGCCGCGCCAAATGGCTCGAGCCGGCGACCGATACGACACTGGCCACCTTGCCGGGTCAGGGAACGAAGCGCGTTGCGATCGTCGCACCCGGATTCTCGGCCGATTGCCTGGAGACGCTGGAGGAACTCGCGATTCGCGGGCGCGAAAGTTTTCTTGCCGCGGGCGGGACGCAATTCGCCTATTTGCCATGTCTCAACGATAGCGAGATCGGCATACGTATGCTCAGCGACATCTTGTCGCGGGAACTTGCCGGTTGGATCGACGCTCAATAGCCTCGACCATGACGACACTGCCCGAATCAGGGCCAATAGGAGAGAAACCAATGGCACGCGTAGCGATCGTAACCGGCGGAACCCGGGGGATCGGCGAGGCGATCAGCCTGGCGCTTAAGGACATGGGCATGACCGTCGCGGCGAACTATGCCGGCAATGACGAGCGCGCCCGCGAATTCTCCGATCGCACCGGGATCAGCGCGTACAAATGGGACGTTGCCGATTACGATGCCTGCCAGGACGGGGTGAAGCAGGTCGAGGAACAGCTCGGCCCGGTCGACGTCGTCGTCAACAATGCCGGCATCACCCGCGACGGCACGATCCTCAAGATGACCTACCAGATGTGGAAAGAGGTCATGGACACCAATCTCGGCGGCTGTTTCAACATGGCCAAGGCGACTTTCCCGGGTATGCGCGAGCGCAAATGGGGGCGGATCGTCAATATCGGCTCTATCAACGGCCAGGCCGGGCAATATGGCCAGGTCAATTATGCCGCGGCGAAATCGGGCATCCACGGCTTCACCAAGGCGCTGGCGCAGGAAGGCGCGCGGGCCGGCGTCACGGTCAACGCCATCGCGCCGGGCTATATCGACACCGACATGGTCGCGGCGGTGCCGGCCGACGTGCTCGAAAAGATCGTGGCGAAGATCCCGGTCGGACGGCTTGGCCAGGCGCAGGAAATCGCGCGCGGCGTCGCGTTCCTGTGCTCGGAGGATGGCGGGTTCGTGACCGGGTCGACGCTGTCGATCAACGGCGGGCAGCATATGTACTGACGGGCGCAGGCGCGGAAGTCAGGCTTCCGCGCCGGTAGCGCCAGCGGCGCGCGCGCGCCCGGCACGGCCGGCGGGTCGGCGAAGCCGAACCCGTCCGACGACGGCGGCTTTGCCGTCGGCGGACTGGAAGGTGGAGAAACCCTATTCAGTTGTTCGACGAATTTCACGTGCTGTTCGAGCCGGGACCCGCGACCGTCCCCGGCTATCTCGTCCTGCTCAATCTCCGCGATCATGCGCCGGCGGTCATAGATCAATTGCGGCAGGCCATCGATGCGTGCGGCGATCGACTGGGTGAATTGATTGAGCAAATGTTGGCCAGCCCTAACTGGCGTCCGCAATTGCTCGGCGCAAGCGCGCTGAGAATTTCCCGAGGCGCGCAGAATATCGAAGCACTGTGGTCAGCCTTGGACCGACCTTGTTGGACCTCTCCTCAATTGGCCGCCGTGGCGTCTCGGATTGACCCAGACTTCCTGCCACATGCGCGCGCGCGTCTTGAGCAAGGGTGTCCAATGAACGTTTCGAACGCGATGGGGATGTCGCCGCTTGAGCGACATTCGGCGCTTGGCCCCGGCTCGCTGACCGCTCATTCGGCGAAGTCGGCCTCCGCATTGGCTGCATTATGCGCGGCGGACGGCAAAGCAGATTCCGGGCTCGATGCTCTTTTGTCGGGACCCAAACTACGGAGTTTGGTCGATCAGGATATAGATCAATCGGGTTCAATTGCCTTGAGCTGGCGTGAGAAGATGGACTCTTTGATAGCAGAGTCGAGCTAAGCAGGGGCTTCGCCGCCGGCAAAGCCGTCGGCCGGATCAGGCTTCGCCCGTCCGCCGACCGGGCGGCGCGCTCGTTGCTTTGAAGGCGCCACGCCTTTCTCTCGAGGCATGACCTGCGGGGTCATGTCGCGGAGGCGGTACGCTTGCTAACCGATCCTAGCCGGCGTCGATGTGCGCTGATGGCGGGAGGACGATATGCAGATCGCGCGCAGGGATTTTCTCAAATATGGCGGCGGCACGGTGGCGGCGCTCGCGCTTCCGGGAGGGCTGACCGCTGCCAATGCCCCTCGCAAGCCGATCATTGACGTCCACATGCACGCTTATCCCGCCACGATGAAGTTGCCGGTCCCGATCGTTAATCCGATCACCGGGGCAAAGAGTTCGATCGTCACTGGGGCGGACCATCTCACCGCCTGCCTCGAGCAGATGCGGCGGTACAATATCGTCAAGGGCGTGGTCAGCGGCGGCGATGGCGACCGTTTGCAGGCGGTCTATGATTGGCATGATCGCGATCCGGCGCGCATCGTCGCCGGCGCGGGCATTCGCGGCTCGGACGACACGCCGTTGCCACCGCTCGATACGCTGCGCAGCGCCTTCGCCTCGGGCAAGCTGAAGGTATTGGGCGAGGTCACCGCGCAATATGCCGGCCTGTCGATCAGCGATCCCAAATACGATCCCTATTTGGCCCTTGCCGAGGAATTCGACCTTCCGGTGGCGATCCATCTCGGCACGATGCCCGCGGGCACCACGTTCGATCCGTGTTGCCGCTCGGCGCGGGCGGCGTTCGGCCATCCGGAGACGGTGGAGGGGGCGCTCAACAAGCACCCGAAACTGCGCGTCAACCTGATGCACAGCGGCTGGCCATATATCGAAGAAGCCGAGGCGATGATGATGCTCTACGACAACGTCAATATCGACACCGGCGCGCTGTCTTGGCTGCTGCCGCGGCCGGCTTTTCACGATTATCTGCGCCGGCTGGTCGATGCGGGCTTCGGCAAAAGGGTGATGTTCGGTTCCGACCATATGTACTGGCCCGACGGGATCGGGCTGGCGGTCGAGCATGTCGAGGCCGCGACTTTCCTGACCGAGGAGCAGAAGCGCGACATCTTCTACAATAATGCGGCCGCCTTTTATAAGCTGGGCGCGTGACGGCTGCGAGTTCGCGTCGCCGCGGCCGGACTACCTGATCAACCGCCACAGGATTCTCGTACGATCAGATCGGTCGGCAAGTGCACCGGCAAATGATCGGGCGCGAAATCGAGTACGCGCGACACCAGCAAGCGTCCCGCTTCGGCGGTGTCCTGGCGGATCGTGCTTAGCGTCGGCGTGCTCAGCCGGCTCAACAGCATGTCGTCATAGCCGACCACCGATACGTCGCCGGGGACGTCGAGACCGGCGCGCTTGATCGCGCGGATCGCGCCCAGGGCGATGAGGTCGCTGGAGGCGACGATGCCGTCGAACACCACGCCGCGATGGAGCAGTCGCGCCACCGCGGCCTCGGCCGCTTCGAGCTCGAATTCGACCGCGACAACCAGACTGGGATCGGCCTCGAGACCGCTTTCCTTGACGCCTTCGAGATAGCCACGGCGGCGCTGCAACGCCTCGGGGTCGCTGCCGCCGAGGAACAGGATGTTGCGCCGGCCCATCCGAGCGAGATGCAGAGTCGCGCGCCGCCCGCCGAGCACATTGTCCGAACCGACCGAGCAATATTTCTGGCCGGCCATATGCGCGCCCCAGACCACGAAATGTCCGTTGGTCGAGGTCGCGAGCTGATTGAGCTGTTCGTGCAGTGCGCCCTGGCCCAGGAAGATGACCCCACTCGCGCGGCTGGTGGTGACGGCATGGACGAGGTCGTCGTAATTTTCCGGTGAGGTGTGGCTGACGATGAAGTCGCACGACCGCGCGCGCGCCGCCTCGCCGATCTGGGCGATCAACTCTAGGAAGAACGGGTGGGTCAGCGGCACCGGCCGTCCGCGCATATGCGGCGTGACGATCGCGATCGACCCCTCGGCGCCGATGGGCGCGGCGGGCATGTAATGGCGGAACGGATAATCGTGCTCGCGCGCCAGGGCCCAGATGCGCTGCTTGGTCTTGGCGCTGATCACTGGCTCGTCGTTGAGTGCGCGCGACACGGTCGACACCGAGACTCCCGCCAGCTTGGCGAGGTCCTGCAGTGTCGTATTGTTGTTGCTGTTGGTGCCCATTACGCCCAAGCTGACTAAAAGCGGCGCGCGTGATTTCCGATCACGCCCACCACTCGCATTATTTGTTATCGCATCGCTTGGTGCGGAAAACCGGTGCCCACTTTTCCGCGCGATGCTTTAACCGGCGCCGACTTAAGGAGCGAAGGGCAGGTTTTGCAAGCGAGCGAGGGGGACGCGAGCATTTCAGCACCGGCGCCGATGCGGCGGCCGCGCCTGACGATCGGCCAGATCTGGAACATGTGCTGCGGCCTGTTCGGCGTGCAGATCGTCTGGGGGCTGCAGAACGGCAGTACCAGCCGCATCTTCCAGACATTGGGCGCCGAGCTCGACCAATTGCCGATCCTGTGGATCGCCGCGCCGATCACGGGACTGCTGGTCCAGCCGCTGATCGGGCATTGGAGCGACCGCACATGGGGGCCGCTTGGGCGGCGGCGCCCGTTCCTGCTGGCCGGGTCGATCCTGACCGCGATCGCGCTGGTCGCGATGCCGAATGCCGCCAGCATCTGGACCGCCAGCCTGGCATTGTGGCTGCTCACCGCCTCGATCAACATTGCCGCCGAGCCATTCCGCGCGCTGGTCGCCGACGCCTTGCCCGAGGACCAGCGCACCGAGGGTTTTGCGGTGCAGGTCTTTTTCATCGGCTCGGGCGCGGTCTTCGCCTCGGCACTACCCTGGATCCTGACGCATTGGTTCGGTGTCGCCGCGACCGCGCCTCCCGGCCTGTTGCCGCCCTCCGTGCGGCTCACATTCTATATCGGCGCGGCCGGGCTGCTTGCCGCTGTCGCCTGGACGGTGTTCACCACCAGCGAACGTCCGCCTGAGAGCCTCGCCGCCGACGCGCCGGACCTGATCGACCATATGGTGCCGAGCACGACGGGCGCGGCGACGCTCACGCGTAGCGGGCTATTATGGATGCTGGGGGGCGGCGCGATCGCCGGCTTTGCGTTCGCCGAGCAGCTCGAGCGCGAGATTTACGTCCTGGCGACGATCGCCTTCGTCTTCGGCCTCGCTCAGCTCGCAGCGGTGGCGATGCGGCGCGGCGGGCGGCATTCGCTCGGCGTGTTCGAGATCGTCGAGGACATATTGCATATGCCGCGCCTGTTGCGGCACCTCGCGGTGGTCCAGTTCTTCACCTGGACCGCTTTGTTCGCGATGTGGATCTACACCGTCCCCGCCGTCGCCGAACATCATTATCATACCGCCGACGCCAGTTCGGCCGCGTACAATGCGGGTGCGGATTGGGTTGGCGTGCTGTTCGCCGGCTATAACGGCGTGGCGGCGATCGCCGCGCTGGCATTGCCCTGGCTCGCCGAACGGATCGGACGGCGCACCATCTATGCGCTCAGTCTGGCCCTCGGCGCGCTGGGGCTGGCCGGATTCATGCTGGTCGACGATCCCTATTGGCTGTGGCTGCCGACGATCGGCATCGGTTGTGCCTGGGCCGCGATCCTGTCGCTGCCTTATGCGATGCTCGCCAGCGCGGTGCCGCCGCGCAAGATGGGCGTCTATATGGGTATTCACAACATGTTCCTGGTGCTGCCCCAATTGGTCGCCGCTACCGTGTTTGGCGCGATCGTCCACCACTGGCTGGGCAATCAGGCAATCCTGGCGCTGGGGCTGGCGGCGGCGGCCATGGGCGCCGCCGCCCTTACCGCGATGACCATCCCCGACACCTGAGCATAGTTATGCAAATGTTGCATTGTTGAATCGGCGCGACATTCGGGCTGGTTTGAGGAATCGTAGTGTGAAGTCCTGCAAAACAGGGCTTGCACGCTACGGAAATTTACGCAACAAAGCGCAAATCGTTGCACAAGATTGCAGGCGATGAAGTCGCGCGCATCGCAAAAGCGAGCGCCGCAGGAGGGGATGAAGAGGCCATGGCACGCAGCGACGCGCCGCAACGATTCCGAACAGGGTGATTCGCGCCGCGTGGCGGGTATGCAGCTTCGGCACGCGAGCAACGGGACAAGCCCCCGCATGAGGGGCGGGCATTAGGGGAGTGATCGATGAAACAACTGGGTTCGAACCGCAGCCATGGGCTTCTGTGGAGCGGCGCCTCGCTGATGACGCTGGCGATCTTCGCCGCGACCGGCGCACAAGCGCAGACCGCGCCGGAGGCCGCCACCAGCCCCGCCGCGACGCCGCAAACGGATAGCGGCGCCCAGGCTTCCGATGACAACGACATTCTGATCGTCGGCGTGCGCCGCGCGCTCGGCGATGCCGCTGAGACCAAGCGCAACGCCGCCACGATCGTCGATTCGATCAGCGCGACCGATATCGGTGCTTTTCCCGACACGTCGGTGTCCGGCGCCTTGTCGCGCGTTCCCGGCATCACCGTGTCGCGGCTGCAGTCGACCGACGATTCGACTCATCCCTCGGGCGAAGCCGCCGGCGTGCTGGTCCGCGGCCTGACCCAGGTGCGCACCGAGTTCAACGGCCGCGACAGCTTCTCCGCCGACGCCGCGCGCGGGCTCAACTTCAACGACATCTCGCCCGAACTGATGTCGCGCGTCGACGTCTACAAGAATTTGACCGCGGACATGATCGAGGGCGGCATCGCCGGCACCGTCGACCTCCGCACCCGCTTGCCGTTCGACCAGAACGGGCTGGTCGTCACCGGCAACGCAAAGGCCGATTACGGCGACCGGTCGAAGAAGTGGACCGGCGAATTCTCGGCGCTGATCAGCGACACATTCGACACCAATATCGGCAAGTTCGGCTTCATGGCGGACTTTGCGCGCAGCCATGTCATCACGCGGACCGAAAGCGTGATCTTCGACAAGATCGACACCTATTGTTCGGCAGGCGCGCTCAAGGCTGACGGCACGGCCAATGTCGGCTCGGATGGCACGATCGGCTGCACCGCCAATCCGTTCGGCGGCACCGGCTGGGCCTATGCCCCCGACGGCATCCGCTATTCGCAGGTCGATTACGACCGCACGCGGCGCGGCATCGCGCTCGCCGGCCAGTTCCAGGACAAGTCCGAACGCTTCCTGCTGACGGTGCAGTATACCGACTCGAAATATCACAACGCCTGGCTCGAACGCGCCTCGCACGCGATCCTCGACGGCAATGCCTATGGCACGCCGGCGTTCAACCCGCGCAGCTCGACCATTCTCGGCGCGGCCGACGGCACCGGCGCCCTGGTGTTCGGGTCGAACGGCATGCTGCAATCCGGTGTGCTCACCCAAGGGCATGGCAGTTGGAGCGGAAGCTGGAGCGGCGACGATCAGGACGCGATCAACACCGGATCCGCGGTCCCGGGCCAGCCGTTCGTCAACAATTGCGGCACCGGTCACTGCACCACGCTGCGCGATGGCCTCTATTTCCAGAACGAAGCGCGCAACTTCGACCATAGCGAGGGGACGCGCGACTTCTCGGCCAATATCGACTGGAAGATCACCGACAATCTGAAGCTGACGCTCGATGGTCAGCGCATCACTGCCTCGACCAACAACAACGACATCCTGGTCGCGGTCGGATCGATGGCCAATTATCAGTACAGCCTGACCAACGGCAACGCGCCGGAGATCAAGCTGCTGCCGGGCTCGAACGTCAACTACGCATCGGGCGGTCTCGCCAATCCGCACAATTACTGGATTCCGTTCATCCAGGGCCATGTCGAGGACAACGACGCCGACGAATGGGCGTTCAAGGGCGACCTGCAGTACGATTTCGACAAGGGCGGCTGGCTCGACTCGCTCAAGGTCGGCGTGCGCTATGCCGATCGCAACCAGACGGTCCGCTATTCGACCTTCAACTGGACCCCGATCGCGGCGAGCTGGAATTGCAACGGCGCCGGCTTCAATGCCGACAATACCACGCCCAACCCGGCGGCCGCGTGCAATTCGAACTTCAAGGGCTATGGCGCGGGCATCTGGGAATCGACCAGCCTGGGCAGCGATTTCTACAATGGCAGTGCGTACAATAACGGGCCGCTCGTCTATCTGAACCGCGACACGCTGCAGAACTTTCCCAAGCTGCTGCAGTCGCTGAGCGGGGCCACCACCAATTCGCCGATCGCGCCAGGCTATACCGCGATCTGCGACCGACCCGAGGCGACGGTCGACAATTGCTTCACGCCGTCGGAAGTGACCAGAACGTCCGAACGGACCAAGGCCGCTTACGCCATGCTCAATTTCGGCGGCGACCAGCCGATCTTCGGTGGCGGCGTGCGCATCCAGGGCAACGTCGGCGTCCGGGTGATCCGCACCGAAGTAAGCAGCGATGGCGCGGTCGCTTATCCCGCGAATACCGCGCTCAACCTGCTGCCGGCTTGCAACGCCGACTTGTCTGGCGGCGCGATCGTGCAGCCACGCTGTTACCTCACCCCTGCCGTGCAAGCATTCGCCAGCGGCGGAGGTTCGCCGAACACGCTCAAGGCATCCTACGCCAACGTGCTGCCGAGCTTCAACATCCGGTTCGGGCTCGATTCCAAGACGTACGTCCGCTTCGGCTATTCGCGCGGTCTGTCGCGGCCCGATTTCGGCCTGTTGCGCAACTTCGTGTCGATCAATTCTCCGATCATCAATACCGGTCCGGACTCGCCGTACATCGTTTATAATTCGCCGACCGCGGCACATGTCGCGGCCAATGTCACCGGCTACAATTTCGTGTTCAACGCGGAGTCTGGCTATGCCGGTCTGAGGCCGATGACCGCCGACCAGTTCGACCTGACCTTCGAACGCTATATGGGCAAATCGTCCTCGTTCACAGTCGATCTGTTCTACAAGAAGCTGCACAACGCGATCTCCTACGGTCAGTTCGAGCGGCCCTTCACCAACAACGGCTCGACCCAGACGGTGCTGCTGCGCGGCCCGCGCAACCAGAAGGATGGTGGCGAGCTCAAGGGGTTCGAGGTCGGTTACCAGACCTTCTTCGACTTCCTGCCCGGGCTGCTCTCGGGGCTCGGTGTCCAGGCCAATTACACCTTCGTCGAACAATCGGGGATCAACAATTCGAACCTGATCGCGGTCGGTGCGCTCGATGCCGGTGGTACCGGCGGCCAGGGCGCGGGGCTCGACGTCAGCGGCGGGCGCGGCGCGGTGATCGACTCGCACATGCTGGCGGGCATTTCGAAACATTCGTTCAACCTGGTCGGCCTGTACGAAAAGGGCCCGGTCGCGCTCCGCGTCGCGTACAATTGGCGCTCGCGCTTCCTGACCAACAACCTCGACTGCTGCGTCGGCCTGCCGGTTTTCCAGAAGGCCGCAGGGTTCCTCGACGGCTCACTGCGCGTGTCGGTGGTCGAGAATTTCGAATTCCTGGTCGAAGGCTCGAACCTGCTCAACACGCGTACCGTCTATCAGCAGCAGGTCTTTGGCGACTCCAAGGCAACGCCGGGCGCCAAGCCGGTCTACATGGATGCCAATTGGGGCGTGGTCGACCGCCGCTTCTCGGTTGGCGGCCGGTTCAAGTTCTGATTTCCTCCACTGGGCGCCGCCGCGACCCTTCCAAGTACGGCGGCGCCCAATTTTTGTGAGGGAAGACCATCATGGCGCCGGCACCAGGACCAGAACCATCCCGCCCAGACCCGTTCAAGGTGGTCATCGTCGGCGGTGGCACCGCCGGCTGGATGGCGGCATCGGCGCTGGTCAAGCTGCTGCCCGCGCAAGACTATGCGATCACGCTGATCGAATCGGATGAGATCGGCACGGTCGGTGTCGGCGAAGCGACGCTGCCACATATCAAGGTGTTCAACGACACGCTGGGCATCGACGAGGCGCAGTTCATGCGCGAGACCCAGGCCGCGTTCAAACTCGGTATCGAGTTCGTCGGTTGGGATCGGCCGGGCGAGCGTTACGTTCACCCGTTCGGCACGTTCGGAGAGCCCTGGGCGGGAGTCGATTTCCAGCATCACTGGGCCCGCGCCTACGCCGCCGGTCGCGCCTCCGAGCTGCACGATTATTCGTTCGCGATCGCCGCGTGCCGCAACAATGCGTTCGAATTTCCCAACGAAGACCCCAAGTCGATCCGCGCGACCTATGCCTACGCCTATCATTTCGACGCCGCGCTCTATGCGCAATTCCTGCGCCGCTGGGCCATGCCGCTCGGCGTCACGCGGATCGAGGGCAAGGTGGTCGACGTCGTGCGCGACGCCGCCAGCGGCCATGTCGCGTCGCTGACGCTTGCCTCGGGCGCAGAGATCGCCGGCGACCTGTTCATCGACTGCTCGGGATTCCGCTCGCTGTTGGTCGGCGGGACGATGGAGGTGGGCTGGCAGGACTGGAGCCATTGGCTGCCGTGCGACCGCGCGCTCGCCGTCCCCAACATACGCACCGAGCCGTTGCTCCCCTTCACCCGGCTGACCGCGCAGGAAGCGGGCTGGACGTGGCGGATCGGGCTGCAGCACCGCACCGGCAACGGCTATGTCTTCTCCAGCCGCTTCACCGATGAGGAGAGCGCGCGCGACGTGCTGCTCGCCGCGCTCGACACGCCGCCGCTCGGCGACCCGCGGCTGCTGCGCTTCCAGGCCGGGCGCCGCGCCGCCGCCTGGGCAGACAATTGCGTCGCGGTGGGGCTCGCCAGCGGTTTTCTGGAGCCCCTGGAATCCACTTCGATCTTCCTGATCCAGGCCGCGGTGATGGACCTGATCGGGCTGATGCCGACGCGGCGCAGCGGAATCGATCCGGGGCTGGCGGCCGAGTACAACCGGCTGTTCGAGGTGCATTACGACCGCACCCGCGATTTCCTGGTGCTCCACTACACCGCAAACCGGCGCCACGGGCAGCCATTGTGGGACCATGTCCGCAATATGGAGCTGCCCGAGAGCCTGGCGCACAAGCTCGACCTGTTCCGCGCCTCGGCCGCCGCGCCCGACTATCGCTACGGCCTGTTCTCGCGCGATAGCTGGCTCGCGGTGCTGGTCGGCCAAGGCGTGCTGCCCGCCGCCTGGAACCCCTTGGCCGAGGCGGTCCCGCTCGACGATCTCGCGGCCAGGCTCGCCGACCTCAAATACCGGATCGAGGTCAATGCCGCCGACATGACCGGGCATGGCGACTTCATCCGATCCTATTGCCCTGCCCCCGCGCTGGAGCCGGCGGCATGAGCGCGCGCGTCGAGAACCTCGTCCTGCTCGGCCGCGACGCGCCGCTGTGGCTCGCCGCCAGCGTGCTCCAGGCCGCGCTCAAGCCCGCCGGCGTCGCGGTCACCGCGATCGAACTGCCGAGCCTGCTCCATGTCAGCGACGTCTATGCCACGCTGCCTGGGATCGAGGCGCTCCACACGCGCCTGCGGCTCGACGAAGCCGGGCTGCTCCGCGCGACCGGCGGTGCCTTCTCGCTCGGCCAGAATATCCGCGACATGCTCGGCGGCCACGGCCACTTCCTCAACGCTTATGGCGCCTATGGCACGCCGATCGAGGGCAACGACTTCTTCCCTTATTGGGCAAAGGCACGCGCGCTTGGGCTCGACGTCGCGCTCGAGCAATTCTCGCTGACCGCCGCCGCCGCGCGTCAGGGGCGGGTGATGATCCCCGACGAAGCGAGCGAAGCCTATGGCCGCGCCGATTACGGCTACCATCTGCCCGCCTTCGCTTATGCCGCCGGACTGAAGAGCGTCGCGTCGCGCATCGGCGTGGCGATGCGCACCGCCAATCATATCGCGATAGAGCGCGGCGACGACGGCGACATCATGGCGTTGGTCGCCGACGGCGAGCGGATCGCGGGCGAATTGTTCGTCGATGTGTCCGGCAGCGACGCCGCGCTGATCGGCAAGACGTTCGGGATCGAGCAGCAAAGCTGGCGCGCGCATTTTCCGGCCGACCGCGTGTTCGCGGCGCGCGCGCAACCCTTCGCGCCGATCCCAACCTATGCCGAGCTGCGCGCCTGGCAGCCCGGCTGGGCGACGCTTTACCCGACACAGACCGCGACCCATGTCATCCACGCCTTTTCGAGCGCGCTGACCGAGCCCGAGGACGCGCTGGCCCGGCTCGGCGCGGCGGCCGGGCTGGCGCTCGGCGATGCGGTGCTGCGGCCGTCCGATCCGGGGCGGCGCGAGCAGGCCTGGGCGCACAATTGCGTCGCGATCGGCTCTGCTGCCTGCGCGCTCGACCCGGTCCACAATCTCGACCTCCACGCGGTCCAGCTCGGGTTGATCACCTTGCTGACCTATTTCCCGACCGGGCAGGACGTCGCCCCGAGCCGCGACGAATATAACCGCCTGATGCGCTCGTCGTTCGAGCGGCTGCGCGACTATCAGGCCGCCTTCTACGCGCTCGCCCCCTATCCCGGGCTGTTCTGGGACACCGGCCGCGCCGCGCCAAAGCCACCCGAACTCGAGCATATCGTCGCGACCTTCCGCGCACGGGGCGAAGTTCCACCGATGGAGGACGACAGCATCCCGACCGACAATTGGCGGGCATTGCTGATCGGTCTGGGTGTCACGCCCGAAAGCTATCCGCCGCGGATCGACGCGACATCGCCCGACACGGTAAAGGCGCAGTTCCGCACCATGCTCGGTTTCGTCAGGGACGCGGTGCTGCGCCAGCCGACGCATGCTCAGGCGCTGGGGACGGCCAATGGTTGAGCCCGTCCGCCTGGCGCGCGATCCGGCCGCGATCGACAGCCTGCCGCGCGTCGCAAAGCGCACCGTGACCGGCGCGGAAGACTTCGCAGCGATCGTCGCCGCGGGCGAACCGGCGATCGTTCAACGGCTGTTCGACACCTGGCCCGCGCTCGCCGCGGGCATGCAGGGAGTGGCGACGCTCGGCGCCTATTTCCGCTGCCTCGATCGCGGCGCGCCGGTGCCCGTCATGGAGGCACCCGCACGTCACAAGGGGCAGTTCGCCTACGGACCCGATCTGCGCGAATTCACTTTCACCAAGCGTCAGGCGCCGCTCGGTGCCACGCTCGACCGGATCGAGAGCCTGATCGGCCAGCCCGATGCGCCGACCGTGGCGATCCAGATGCTGCGGCTCGACCAGGCGATGCCCGATTTCGTCGAGCACAATCCGATGCCGCTGCTCCCCGGGATCGGCCCCCGGCTGTGGCTGGGCGGCGCGGTGCATACCCGCACGCACAACGATCGCGACCACAACCTCGCCTGCGTCATCGCCGGGCGGCGGCGCTTCGTGCTGTTCCCACCCGATCAGGTGAGCAACCTCTATATCGGCCCGCCCGACAATCCCCCGCCCTTGTCGCTGGTCGATCCCGAAGCGCCCGATCTCGCGCGCTTCCCGCGCTACGCCGACGCGATCGCCGCCGCGCGCGTCGCCTTTCTCGAGCCGGGCGAGGCGCTCTTCATGCCGCGCTATTGGTGGCACCACGTCACCTCGCTCGATCCCTACAATGCGATGGTCAATTACTGGTGGGGCGGCAGCGACCAGCCCAACGACGCCTTCCTGACAGCGCTGCTCGCGTTCCGCGATTTGCCGCCGGGCGAGCGCGATTATTGGCGCGAGATGATCGCCGCCTATGTCTTCGGCGAGCGCGGCGATGTCACGTCGCACCTCCCGCCGCTGCTCCGGGGTCCGCTCGGTTCGATGTCTCCATCCGCCCGGGCGGCGCTGCGCAAGCAGCTTCGCGCCGCGTTGCTCAAATCCTCCTGACTCTCCCCAAGGAAAGACCCGATGATCCTTCGCTCGCTTGCCCTGATCGCCGCGCTCGGCTGGACCGCCTCGGCCGCGGCCGCCACGCGCGAATGCGCGCAATCGCCGGGCAAGGTGATCGAGGTCTGCGTGTGGGTCGACAACGGTCAGGCGCTCTATGAAGTGTCGCGCAAAGGCGCGGTCGTACTCGCCCCATCTGAGCTCGGATTGACGTTCAAGGGCGAGCCTGCGGCGCGCTACACCGCGATCGGCAATCCGCGCCGCGCGGCCTCCAACACCAGCTGGGAACAGCCCTGGGGCGAAGAGCGTGTGATCCGTGACAATCACACCCAGCTGACGGTGACACTGAGCGGCGACACCCAGTTCAACAAGGCGGTCGATGTCACCTTCCGCCTGTTCGATGACGGCTTCGGCTTCCGCTATTATTATGCCGGCATCCCCGCCGGACAGGACGTCGCGGTCACCGCTGAGCGGACCCAGTTCCATACGCTCGGCGCCTATCAGGCGTGGTGGTATCAAGGCCTGGGCCAGGAACGCGACGAATATCTCTACACCCAGACCGACGCGCGCCGCATCACGCTCGCCGAGACGCCGCTGACGATGAAGGGCGCCAACGGCCTCTATCTCTCGTTCCACGAAGCGGCGATGATCGACTTCCCGTCGATGCTGCTGCGGGGCAATGGCGAAGGCACGCTGACCGCCTGGCTGATGCCATGGCCCGACGGCACGCTGGCGAAGAAGACTGGCGCCTTCACCACGCCGTGGCGGACGGTGCTGATCGGCGAGACGCCGGGCGCGCTGGCCGATAGCCGGATCGAGCTCAACCTCAACGAGCCGAGCAAGATCCCCGACATCCAGAAGTGGTTCACGCCCGGCAAGTTCGTCGGCGTGTGGTGGGAAATGCATCTCGACAAGACCACCTGGTCGAGCGGCATGCGGCACGGTGCCACCACCGCCAATGTCGAGCGCTATATCGATTTCGCCGCCAAATACGGCTTCAGCGGCGTGTTGGTCGAGGGCTGGAACCTGGGCTGGGACGGCGACTGGATCGCCAATGGCGACAAGTTCAGCTTCACCAAGCCCTATCCCGATTTCGACATCGCCGCGATCACTGCCTACGCCAGGTCGAAGGGCGTCCAGCTGATCGGCCATAACGAGACCGGCGGCGCGGTGATCAATTACGAAGACCAGCTCGACGACGCGATGAAATTCTACAGCAGCTATGGCGTGCGCGCGGTGAAGACGGGCTATGTCCGCCACGCCGGCGACATCCTCGACCGCGACGGCAAGGGCGAGTGGTTCGCCGGCCAGTTCATGGTCCGCCACAATCTGCTCGTCGCCGAGACCGCCGCCAAATACCGCATCGCGATCGACGCGCACGAGCCGGTCAAGGACACGGGTCTCCGCCGCACCTGGCCCAACATGGTCGCCCGCGAAGGGGCGCGCGGCCAGGAATATAATGCCTGGGGCGTGCCGACCAACCCGCCCGAACATATGACGATCCTGCCGTTCACGCGGCTGCTCGGCGGTCCGATGGATTTCACGCCCGGCATATTCGACCTCGCGCACGGCAAGGACGACGTGACGCGGCGCGTGCAATCGACGCTTGCGACGCAATTGGCCGAATATGTCGTGGTGTACAGCCCGATCCAGATGGCCGCTGATCTGCCCGAGAATTACGAGAAGAATCTGGCCGCGTTCCAGTTCATCCGCGATGTGCCGACCGACTGGGAGACGTCCAAGACCTTGCAGTCCGAGATTGGCGATTACGTCGTCGTCGCGCGCCGGCAGCGCGGCGGGCAGGACTGGTTCCTGGGCGCGATCGCCGACGAGAATGCGCGTTCGCTCGAGCAGCCGCTGACCTTCCTCGCGCCGGGCAAGAGGTATGAAGCCCAGATCTATCGCGACGGGCCCAATGCCGATTACCGCGTCAATCCGTTGGCGATCACGATCGAAAAGAAGATCGTGACGGCGGCGGACACACTGCCGCTCGACCTCGCGCCGGGTGGCGGCACGGCGATTAGATTTCGCTTGATCGAGTAGCCGTTGCCCGAGCGGCGAGGATCGTTTTCAGCTTCGCTGTATCGGCACCGGCCCGCTCCCCCACCCGACCTCCCATAGCATATCCTGATTGGGAGGTCGGGTGGGGGAGCGGGCCGGTGCCGCAACCGTTTCAGCTTTGCTGAAACAAACTCGAGGACAGCTGCCAGACCGGTCCTGGGCTTCTTCGATTCCTTCGTCGCGGAGACCGCCATCGACACGCCATTGTCGGGAAATGGGATGGCGGGAGCGCTACGCTGTCAACTGGTCGACCGTGTCATGCGGGGCACCGCAGGCGAAGCAGCGCCTGAAAGTCACGTAGCCGGTCAGGCCCGAGCGCTTGCCTTGCGTGCGCGATATTGCGCTATCTTGTCGCGGTTGCCGCAGACCGACATCGAACACCAGCGCCGCCGGTTGTTCTTCCCCACGTCGTAGAACTGCATCGTGCACGCTGGATTGTCGCAATGGCGCATCCGTTCGCGATCGAACGCCTTCAGGAAGTGCGCGAAATCCCACGCTACCGCAGTCGCTACCGGCGGCCCCACTAGCGTCGCCGTTTCCTCGATCACCGGAAGGCCACCTTGTTCCGCGACATGAAGCCGGGTCCCGGATCGGGCGATGCGTCGATTGATGTCCTCGAGCGTCCGGCGCGGCAGCGGCAATCCGGCAGCGAGTTGGCCGAACGCCGCCTCGAGCTCCGCCCGCAGGCTCCTGAGATCCTCGATCGTATCGGCTTCAGCCGCTGCCGGAATCGCCAGGTTGGCTTGCTTCGCCCATCGCGCCAGCGACTCGCGATCTCCGATCAGATCCAGCGCCATGCCTTTGATCACCGGCGTGGTGTTCAGGAAATCGATCCACAAATGCCCGCCCAGAAAGGGCATGCCTTCGCGAAACTCTCCGGCAATCCGCTCCTGGCTCATGATCGTGCTTTCCAGATGGTCGCGCCGACGGACGCGAGCTGTAACCAATGAAATAGTGCTTGACAGGTTTTCTGTAAAGAGACACCTATCAAAGCGTAGTTTATCGGTTACAAGGAAATCCCATGTCCAAATCCACTCGCACTCTCGGTCTGGCGGCGGCTGCCGCCGGTATGGTCGCAATGACGCCGGCATCAGCGTCACCGACGCCAATAAGCGCTCCGACGGTCCCGGCCGTCCGCACACTGTACAAGTCGGAAACGGTGAAGGGGCTCAAGGTCTTCTACCGGGAAGCCGGTGATCCAGCCCTGCCGACCATCGTGCTGCTCCACGGCTTTCCGACGTCGTCGCACATGTATCGCGATCTGATCCCTGCATTGGCCGGGCGGTTCCACGTGATCGCGCCCGATTATATCGGCTTCGGCCAGTCGGACGCGCCGGCCGCATCCGAATTCACCTACAGCTTCGATAACCTGACGGCGCACGTCACCGGGCTGCTCGATCAGCTGCACCTGACGTCGTACGTCCTCTACATGCAGGATTATGGCGGGCCGGTCGGCTTCCGCATCTTCGCCCAGCGCCCCAGCCAGGTGAAGGGCTTGGTCATCCAGAATGCCAACGCCTATCTCGACGGGGTCGGCGACATGCCAAAGCAGGTCTTCCTGCCGCTCTGGGAAAAGCGCGACGCCACCACCGAAGCTGCCGCACGGACGTTCCTGAAGCCCGAAACGACCCGTTTCCAGTACACGTTCGGCGCACGCGATCCGGAAGCGATCAGCCCGGACAATTGGACGATCGACCAGGCGCTGCTCGACCGCCCTGGCACCGATGCGTACCAGTTGGACTTGCTGGCGAATTACAAGACCAACGTCGCACTGTATGACAGCTGGCATGCCGCGTTCCGCAAGTATCAGCCCAAGACCCTGATCGTCTGGGGAAAGAATGATCCGTTCTTCATCCCGGCCGGCGCGGAAGCCTTCAAACGCGACTTGCCCAAGGCGAAATTGGTCTGGCTCGACGGCGGACATTTCGCACTTGAGGAGAATGTCGGGCTCGTCGCGCACGAGATCGACCTCGCATTTGCCTGCGAATAACGACGCCGACAAAGGCCGCCGGCGCTACCCCCACCACCTCCTTCGGGAGGACGCCGGCGGCCACTCCATCACCCCACCGAGCGCCGAGCCGTAACGATCCCTCGGCGCGCCACGAATGGTTGAAATAATGGCCCATCAAACACGTACCGTCATCGTCACAGGCGCGAGCCGCGGCATTGGCCGCGCGACCGCGCTCCGTCTGGCCGAAGACTTCGATCTGGTCGCCATGGTCGCGCGTAGCGAAGATGCCTTGGCCGACTCCGCGTCCATGATCGAGCAAGCGGGTGGCAGGGCGCTTCCGCTCGCCAGAGACCTGCGGTTGCCGGAAAACGCGGCAGCGGTCGTCGCGGCGGTGGCCGAAGCCACTGGCCGGATCGATGCGGTGGTGAACATCGCCGGCGCCGTACCGCAGGCGAACCTGATGGCGCTCAGCGATGACGAATGGGACGATGGTCTGTCGATGAAATTCCACGGCGCGCGACGGCTCGCGCTCGCCGCCTGGCCCCACCTCAAGCAGTCGCAGGGCGCGCTGATATTCATGTCGGGCGCGACTGCCGCTGCGCCGAGCGCTGCTTTGGCCGCCGTTTCGACCATCAATGCTGCGATTTCCGCTTTGGCCAAGGCCTTCGCGGATCAGGGGCTGATCGACGGCGTGCGCGTGAATTCGGTGCTGCCCGGCGCGGTGACGACCGGCCGCAGGCTGGCGATGATCGCACGCTACGCGGCAGCGCGCGGCCTTTCCGTGGAGGATGCCTTGCTCCATTATGCCAGCGAAGCCGGCATCGCCCGTTTCGGCGAACCTGACGAAATCGCCGAATTGATCGCCTTTGCCATTTCACCTGCGGCCGCATGGATGACCGGGACGGCTTTGCGGATGGATGGCGGGGAGACGCGGGCGATATGAGCGACGACACGCCCGCGCTCGCGACCGCTGCGACTTTTGCCGTGCCTGGCCGCGAGGGAACGGATCCAGCCGCTGCGCACCTGTCGCGGCGAGGCGCGATTGGCGCCATCACCGTCGGCGCCGCGCTGCTTCCTGGCGCGGGCAACGCGCTGGCGCGCGGGCCAGTCGAGGCGATCGCGTTCGACGGCTTCCCGATCTTCGATCCTCGCTCCGTCGTTCAGAAGGTCGTGGCGCTGATACCCGATCGCGGGCGTGACCTCGCGCAGGCCTGGTCGACCAAATTGTTCGGCAATAGCTGGCTGTATACAGCGGCCGGCCAGTACGCCCCTTTCGATGACGTCGCCGACAATGCGTTGCGCTACGCGGCGGAATCACTCGGCATGAGCCTTTCCGCGTCGGATAGAAGAATGTTGGTCTCCGCCTATGCGGACCTGGTGGCGTGGCCGGATGTCAAATCTGCACTACAGAAACTGCGCGACGCCGGTATCCGGCTCGCCTTTCTGTCCAATCTTGGAGAGGCGACGCTTCGCGCCAATATGGCCCGCAATGGGCTGGATACGCTGTTCGATCATGTGCTCAGCACCGATCGCGTCCGCGCGTTCAAACCGTCTCCCAAAGCCTATGCGATGGCATTGGACGCGTTCGGGTTACCGAAGGCGCGTATCGGCTTCGCCGCGTTCGGCGGTTGGGATGCGGCCGGCGCGGCGTGGTTCGGCTATCGAACGGCCTGGGTCAATCGCCTCGGCGTGCCGCTCGAGCGCCTCGGTCCTGGGCCGGCCATCGTCGGATCCGATATGACGGCCGTGCTGCGATTGGCGGCGCTGGCCTGATCGCGAGACCAGCGGCGGCCTGACGCCCCGGCTCTCTTCCCGATCGATCCCGGCATCTTGCCGACTCCCTTCGCGCTGTAACCGAAGGCGCTTCTCCCTCGAATGCATAGGAGAACTGGCTGACCAACCAACCGAAGGGAGACCGTCGAATGTATCGCACCATGTTGAAGCCGCTCGCCGTCGCGCTGTTCGCGGCGGTGCCGTTGTCCGCTCTGGTCGTCGCGTCGGGCGCCCAGGCCGGAATCAAGGGCTCGACCGCGCAGATCAACACCGACGACCATGGCGTCGCCCTGAGCGGCTACGATCCGGTAGCGTATTTCGACAGCGGCAAGCCGACTCGCGGGGTCGATCGCCTCTACGCGTCCTATGACGGCGCGCGCTATCTCTTTGCCACCGCCGCGCATCGCAAGGCGTTCCTGGCCAATCCCAGGAAGTACCTTCCCGAATTCGGTGGATTTTGCGCGGTGGGCACTGCGTTCGGCGAAAAGGTCGATGTCGATCCCGAGACCGGGAAAGTCGTGAATGGCAAACTCTATCTCAACAACAGTGCCCGCGCGCTGCAACTGTTCGACAAGGACACTGCCGGGATCATCACCAAGGCGCAGACCAATTGGCCGGTCGTCAAGGAAAAGGCATTTTGACGGATCGCGTCCGATCGTCGGTTAGGGCACTGGTCCTCGCCGCCGTTGGCGGCCTGCTCGCCTCGGCGCTGCCGGCGCGGGTGCCGCCGAAAGTGACCCGGACGGTATTGCCGCCGATCGTATCCGCCGACGGCTCGCCGCTGTCGGTGGACGCGTTGCGTGGCAAAATCGTTTTGATCAATTTCTGGGCGAGTTGGTGCGGTACCTGTCGAAAGGAATTGCCGAGCCTGGATCGGCTGGCGGCGAAGCGCCCCGACCTGGTCGTCATCGCCGCCTCGGTCGACGCCGATCGCGACGATGGCGTCAGGGCCTTTGCCGGCCGCTATCCGCATCTTCGCCTCGGCTTCTCCGCGCTTCCCGCCGTTCAGCGCTTCGGTGCGCTCGGTATGCCCTATTCGGTCGTGCTCGACCGCAATGGACGCGAGAAGGCACGCGTGCCCCGCGCATTGGCCTGGGATGGGCCGGACGGAGCGGCGCTATTGTTTCGCGCGCGATGATCCTGTCCGCAGGCGATATGCGCGATCGTCACTGAACCCATAACAACTCGCCATTTTACGTTCACTCCGGCTCAGCCGATAGCTGGCCGATACGCGGGATATCATGCGCCGACCGACCATCGTCGTTCGGTCAATCTCCAATAAGTCTAGTCTCGCCGCACAATACGGGGTTCGAGCGCGGTCGGACCTGGGAACCGGCCAGCGGTGAGGTGGAATTGAGGGCCGCATCGCGCTAGTTGCTGGTCGGTCGGGTCAGGGGGGCTCGCGATGGGGGTAGGGGGATGTCGGGTTTCGCGGTTGGGGTTGGGGGAGATGATGACGCTCCTCTCCCGGATTTCTCGCCCGAATTGCGCTTTACCTTCGGGGCCGCCCGACTGGCGAGTGGCGGCGCCGTCTCGGTTCAACTGGATCGTGCCGCAGCGCAGGTCGGGGACTGGGATATCGTCCAGCGCGGGCTCGTGCACCACGGCCTGATCGGGCTCGCGGCTCCCGTGCTGCTGCGCGCGGGGGTCATGCCTGTTGCAACCTGCGCGGCGCTCGAGGCGGCGCGGCGCGCGCATGTCGTCGGCGCGATGCAGCGATTGCACGAACTGGTGCGGATCGCGCGCGCTCTCGAGGCAGCCGGCATCCGATATGCGTTCATCAAGGGTATCGCACTGTCGATCCAGCTGTACGGCGACCCGGTCGCGCGGGGCGGGCGCGACATCGACGTGCTGGTCGAGCGCGAGCGTACCCGCGACGCCGAAGCCATCTTGCGCGATCTGGGTTATGTGCCGCCGATCAATGCCGCGTCCGTCCGACCGGACGAAGACACCCCGCCCAAGGAAAGCGGATGGGTGCATGGAGAGAGCCGTATCCTGGTCGAACTGCACGATCGCCTCTGCGAGAATCCAGCGTTGCTCCCTTGGGATTTCGAGGCGCTGTGGGCCGAGCGCGAGACGGTGACGATCGCCGGCATGGCAGTGCCCGCGATGGCGCGTCGGCGGTTGCCTATTTATCTCGCGGTGCACGGCATCCGGCATGGTTGGCAGCGGCTGATGTGGCTGGCCGATCTCGCCGTGCTGCTCGATTCCGATGCCGCGTGGGACGAAACCCTCGCTACGGCCGCAAAGGAGGGGCTGGAGGGGATGATGCTGCATGTCGGCTGGGCGCTGCATCACTGGCTCGCGCGTCCGGTGCCGGCGCCGGTGCTGGCGCGGGGCGCGCGGCGGATCGATGTGCGGCTGCTCAACCGGCTGGTCGTGCAATTTCACGATGGGCCGCAATGGTATGAGGCGAGGCCGCGCAGTTCGCTGCGTCGCTTCATCGCTGGGAGCGTATGGAGCCGGTCGATCACCTATGCGATAAAGCCGACCCGGCATTTCTGGGGCCGCCAATTGGCCTGGGACCTCAGTTCGCCCCAGGATCGCGCCGCATTCGCCCTGCCGGGTGGACTCGGTTGGATGTATCCGCTGATCCGGCCATTCGGCTGGGCGATCCGGCGCCTGCGCGCCTGATGTCCGGACATGCAAGAGTCATGACCTATCACTACAGCTTCGGCGGCCTCCGGGTGCGGTCCCAGATAGAATTGCCCGGGCTGGTGCCCGCGGCCGATGGCGAGAGTGGATGGGCCGGCGATCTCGATTTGGCGGTCGAGACCGGATCGCCAATCGACCATGACGTGGTGAGCTATGAATGGCGCAACGGTTATCGCTTGCGGCTGGGCGAGCGGGACGGACGCTGGCTGATCCGCTCGCGGTTCGATGGGAGCTATCTGATCGACCGGGATGGACGTTCGATGACGCTGGTCGCCGAAACCATGCCGCCCGATGCGGCGGCGACCGAGGTTCTGTTGCGCCGCGTGTTGACGCGGGTTCCGATGCTGCAGGGAGCGATCGCGGTCCATGCCGCGTCGTTGCTTCAGGATGGCGGCGGGATTCTGTTGATCGGGCGTTCGGGCGCGGGCAAATCGACGCTCTGCGCGGCGCTGACCGTGCAGGATGGCTGGCAGATCCTGGGCGACGACACCGCCTTGCTGTGGCGGCCCTGCGCGCCGATGCTGGGCGCGGGCGCGAAAACGGTGTGCCTGTGGCCGGAATCGCGGGACGGACTGGAACTGGCAGCCGAGCGGAGTGTTCCGCTCGCCACCGCCACCGGCAAGTCGCGTTGCCCGGTCGTGGCAAGCGACCCGCCCGCACTGGTGCCGCTGTGCGCGCTGATCTTTCTCGACCGGCGCGCGGACGTAGCCGAACCGCGGCTGGAGCGGCTCGGGATTGCCGAGGCGATGACGCTGATTGTGCCGCAGATCATCCATTTCAACCCGAGCGGCGCGAGCGCGCAAGAACGCGTCCACGCCGTGTCGGGGCTGCGCGAATTGCTCCACACCCGCCCCGCCTGGCGGCTGGTCTATCCCAGCGACTATGCCGCGCTGCCGCAGGTCAAGGCGCTGCTCCGTCCACTGCTGAATCTCGACGCTGTTGCACGCGATGCTCAGTCGGCTACCGCATCGCGATGACCGATCGCGCCGCCCTGCTTTCCGCCCTGCTGCCCAAGGTGGCGGGCGATCCCCGCGCGATGATCGCGCTCGCCCGCCAGTTGATCGCGGCGGGCGATCGGCGCCGCGCGCTGGAACTGGCGGAGCAGGTCCATGCGATGACGGGTGGCCGCGGCGAAGCTGGGGTCACCGCCGCCGAGATACTGAGCGACGGCGTCCATAGCTGGCATTTCGTGATCCCCTTCGATCGCGCGCGTAACCAAGCCTATGAACAGGCGTTGATCCGCGCCATCCGTCCCGGCTGCCGCGTGCTGGAGATCGGTGCGGGTAGCGGGCTGCTCGCGATGATGGCCGCGCGACAGGGTGCGCACGTGGTGACGTGCGAAGCCGATCCCGCCATCGCGTCGGCGGCGCGCGACGTGGTCGCGGTGAACGGCTTTGCCGATCGGGTCACGGTGGTGAACAAACATTCCACGGCACTGGACGCCGATCGCGACCTGGGGGGGCGGGCCGATATTCTGGTGTCGGAGATCGTCAGCAACGACCTGCTCAGCGAAGGGGTGCTGGCGGCGCATGAGGATGCGGTCGCCCGGCTGCTGGTGCCCGATGGCGTCGTCATTCCCCCGCGAGGAAAGATCCGCGTCGCGCTCGCCCGCGACCTGCGCAACCGGGCTAAGCGCCTCACCGAAGCGAGCGGATTCGATCTATCCGCGTTCAATCGCCTCGCCGCGCCGAGCGAGATGATCCGCATCGGCATGGAACAGGTGGCGCTGTGCAGCGACCCGGTCGATCTATTCAGCTTCGACTTCGCCAGCGCCGAACCCCACAGGCCGGAACGGCGGGAGCTCGAAATCGCGTCGCAGGGCGGCCGCGTGGACGGCATTGTACAATGGATCGCACTCGAAATGGATGCGGTTGGCCGGTACGAGAATCGGCCTGAGCCGGGCGCCGCTTCCTGCTGGGGCGCCCTGCTCTGGCGGTTTCCGCAGCCGTTGGAGATGCGGGCTGGCGAACCGGTGGCGGTCGGCGGGGCGCATGAGCGGGATCGCGTACGGCTATGGCAGGTAAATTGATTTGCCGAAGGGGCAGTGCTACCATGGTCCCCGCAATTAAATAGGGGCGGGTATGATGGAAAAGCTTCCCAAGAACGACGAACAGACCGAGGTTAAAACCGAACAGTGGGTGAAGCCCGAGATAGTCAGCTTCGTCCCGGCGAAGGCGGCCGAGGGCATTGCCTATCGTCCGACCGACGGCTTCAGCAACCTGACCTGAAGCGCTGACCGGATTGAAAGCCGGGCCCCGGATTAGCGCGGGGAGTGACAGGGGTTTCCCGTTGACTGACTGCGCCGCGTGATGACGGAATCTTCCGATCGCGCCCAGCGTGTTGTGCCCTATGATCTGGCGTCCGTCGCGCACGACTATCCGCAATGGGAAGGTCCACCGCGTCGGACGGTGCTGCTCTGCACCCACCCGCGCTCGGGCAGCACCCTGCTGGGCGAGGCGCTGTATTTCGCGGGCGGGCTGGGTTGCCCGCTCGAATATTTTCATGCCGGGTTCCGCCCTTCCTTCGCGCGGCGCTGGAACGCTCCCGACTATGACAGCCTCAGCGCAGCCGTCCGCCGTCATCGGACTTCACCCGACGGGACGCTGGGCGTCAAACTCTTCTGGCGCGATATCGAGGAGATCGCGCGCGATGCGGATCCTGCGCTGGAGCGCTTCGCCAACGTGCCGCCATCCGAAGCGCCCGCCGGCTATTACGCGACTCTCGCCAAACAAGTCGCTCGGCTCTTCCCCAATCCACAGTTCGTCCATCTGTGGCGCGAGGACAGGTTGCGCCAAGCGGTATCGGCGGTGCTCGCGATCGAGACCGGGCGATGGCGCTCGATTCCCGGCGCGACCCGGGAAGACGCCTCCGCGACCGTGCCGTTCGACGCCGACCGGATCGAGCGGCTCATGAGCTATTCCGATTTCTGCCACGGCCATTTCCGCAACCTGTTCGCCGCGATGGACGCAACGCCGCATGCGCTAAGCTATGAGGCGCTGACCGCCGATTACGGCACCAGCGTGCGCGCGGTGCTCCGGCATCTGGGCAGCGATGCCGAACCGCGTGCCCCCCGGATGCGCCGCCAGGCGGATGGCGCCAGCGAGGCGATGGTGCTGCGCTACTTGCGCGAGCGGGCGATAGCGGTGCCCTCCGTGGGATGACCGCACCGATCCTGCCGCACCTGCGCATCCCCGATTTCCTCGATGCGGAAGCGCATGCCACGCTGCTCGAATGGACGCTGGCCAACGAAGGGCGGTTCGTGCCCGCTCAGCTAGCCGGAGGGATGGTCAAGCCCGAAGCTCGCCGCGCACTGGTGCTCCGCGACCTTGGCCCGGTCGCCGAGCTGCTGGGCGCCCGGCTGCGCGAGGAGGCACCCCATTGGTCGGCCACGCTGCGATCCACTCCCTTCGCGACGAGCGAGGTCGAACTCGAACTCGCCGCGCACAATGACGGCGCGCATTTCACGCTCCATGCGGACACCTATGCCAGCGCACAAGTCGCGCGGGGCGACCGGATGCTGAGCGCGGTCTATTATTTCCATCGTCGACCCAAGCGGTTCGCGGGCGGCGCGCTACGGCTCCACCGGCTAGGCGCGGCGCCTGGCGACGCCGGGCTCGATATCGAACCTGACGACAACAGCCTGGTCGTCTTCCCGTCCTGGGGGCCGCATGAGGTCATGCCGGTCCGCTGCCCGTCGGGGGCCTTTGCCGATTCGCGCTTCGCAGTGAACGGCTGGATCTATCGCGCGCGAGGGTGACGCGATTACCTAGAGCGGCATACCCGATATCTGAATCGAGCACATCGCTCTAATTATTTGTGGTCGCATCGCTTTCTGCGCAAAGCCGGGGCCCACTTTTCCGCGCAATGCTCTAATCCGCGACTTCCAGCACGCCGCGCTCGATCAGATCCGCGACGAACGTGACCACGTCGTGGCGGCATGTGTCGGCATCTACCCGGTAGTGCGTTGCCATGTGATGGCACAGCGCGCCCAGCGTTTGCGGCGCCTCGACAAAGCTCCAGATGCGTGTGCCGGTGCGGTTGAGCTGGAAGAAATAGCCCGAATCGATATCGAGCAGAATCGCGTCGTCGGCGACATCGGCGCTGACCACCGCCGCCTTGCGACGCAGCCTCGTCTCCTCGTCGATCGCCGCCGTCTGAACCATTGTACGCACCCCCTACGCCCTCAGGCCGAAGGCATGCTCCAGCCACATCTCGGTGGCAAGGGTGAACCAGACCGGCCCCCATGCGCCATCGGGTATGGGCCCCTCCGATCCGTTCCTGCGCCAAGCCTCGAAAGGCGTGTGCATCGCCGCGATCCGTTCGGGTACGATCCATCCGAGCTTGACCGCGATCAGCTTATGCATCGGCCGCTGGCGCAGCAACTCGCCGATCGCGTCGACCTGGTGCGACACGAAATAGGATTTGGTGCGCCGCTGGCGGATCTTCTCAGGCAGCGTGCCCTTCATCGCCTCGCGCAACAGATGCTTGCGGGTGTTGAACTTGCGCAGATGCTCGCCGCCCGCGCCCATGAAGAAACGGGTCAGGCGCAGATCGTGGAACGGATGCCGCACCTCGACCCCATGGCCTTCAGCAAAGGCGAGGACGGAATCGACCATCGTGTAGCGCCGGCCGAGCGAGAAGACGCTGTAGCGCGACTGCTGGTCGATTCCGCGAAGACCCGTGCGCGAGATCTTCTGGTGCCAGCGGTCCACCAGCCCGATGCGCGCCATCCAGTCGGGCCGGATCCAGTCGGGCTGGTCGAGGCGGAAGTCGAGATGGGGGTTCAGCAACGCCTCGCGATGCTTCCGGCTCGCTAGCGGCAGCAGCGTGCTGTGAAGTGTTCGGCGGGCCTGTACATACCAGGGCGAATCCGGCCACTGCTCCGCGCCATGGCGGAATAACTCCCCCCATCGGCCAGCCATGAACCGGTCCGGCCAGTGCGCCAGCGATCCGTTGAGCCAGTCGTCGCCGCCCTCCCCAGTCAACAACACGCGCCGGCCGTCGGACTGCAGCGCCTTCAGCACCCCGCCCATCGAATCGAGGACATTGGGGCGCACGGGCAGCTGATAGGATTCGGCGCACCATTGCCGTGCGACATCGGCGTCGAAGCGGCGCGCGCCGACGACCTCGGCAGTGATTCCGAGATGTGCCTCGACCGCACTGCTCCATTCGGATTCGTCATGCGGCTCGCCCGGGAAGCGCGCGGAGATCGCGCTGACCTGACGACCGAGCCTGCCTTCGCGGAACAAGTGCGTCGCGCGGCACACGACCGACGAGGAATCGAGGCCGCCAGACAGCTGCGCCGTGACCGGTCCGTCGCTGCGGATCGTCGCCTCCAGCGACTGGTTGAACAGGTGGTTGAACCGCTCGACGTGGTCGTCGATCGATCGGTTCGACAGATCCTCGAACGGCCCGCCATGCCAGTTCCAGTGCGACACGCAGCCATTCTGAAATGCAATCGCTCCGCCTTGCGGCACGCGCTCGATCCCGGCCCACAGCGTGTCGGTTTCCGACACGAAGCGCGCCGACAGATATTCGCCGATCGCACCCTCATTCAGTCTGCGCTCGAAACCCAATCCCAGGATCAGCGCTCGCGGTTCGCTTGCGAAGCCGAAGGTCGTGCCGTCGAACGCCCAGAGCAACGGGCGCCAACCCATAGGTGAGCGGAAAAGGTCGAGCCGGCGCGTGCGCGGTTGCCACGCAGCGACCGCATAGTCGCCGACCAGGCGGTGGACGAACTCACGCCCCTCGCGTTCGAACAGTTTGAGCGCTATGAGGCCGTCGGGCGCATCGGTCAGCCGTACCCCCTCTGTGCCCAAGAACGCGAGCAACTCCGCGCGATTGTCGAGGCGGCCGTCGAACAGCAGAGCGATCCCGGAGTCCGCCCCTTCGAAGGGCTGGGTCTCGCCGCGCGCCTCGGGCGTCGTCGCATGCGCGAAGCGGATCATCCCCGCGCGCTCGTCGTGCCAGGTCTGCACGCCGTCGAACCCGCGGCGAAAGGTCGATCCCGCGATCCGGTCGAGAAGATCCGGACCCATCGGCCGGCCGTCGGTGAAGACGGCGCCCGCAATTCCGCTCATGCTGCGGCCTTACGCATCGACGAGCAGGCCCAGCTGGAGCGCGTCGGCGACGAAGGCGTCGACATCCGCGCGCATCGCTTCGACCGGGACGCCATGCGCATCGGCAAGGTCTATCGCGACCTGCTCGATCGGCGTCTCTGCTGCAATGGCAGCCCAGATCGCCGCCGCAGAGCTATTGAGAACATGATAGCGACCGTCGCGCGCGTCATAGAGGGCGATCTCTCCCGAAACGGGTGGCCAGGCCAGGTCGGGGGCAGGGCGGATCATGCTACCTGCTCGCACGACTGAGCACCCTGCTTCAAGTGCTTCCACGTAGTACGGGCTTGGCGATCCGGACCGCAGGGGCACGGAGGTGGGTATGACGAACATGGCGACAGGCGAACGCGACCAGTCCGACATCTGCCTGTCCGTGCCGCCCTTTGCGTCGGTCAGCTTCCCCAGCTCGGCACCGCAGTGCTCAAGGCTGCGTGCCAGCAGCGCGGGCTCGCGACCCGTATCGTCTATGGCAACCTGACGCTCGCCGCACGGATCGGGCTCGACAGCTATGAGGCGGCCTTGATCCGATATGCGATCGCGGAGCCGGCTAGCGTCTGCTGGTAGCTTGAGGAGATGCCGAGGAGTAGCGGCCGGAATGCTAGAATCTGCGCACAAACGGCGTCCAGCAGCGGAGCCACCGCGGGAGCGACCGCGTCATGCTGTGTCTGAAGCGGCGCCGAAAGCGGCGCGAGCGGATCGAACTCCCTACTCGAACCGGGGCCATAGGCGTGCGGCAGGAACAGGCGCTCTCCCACTAGCGACGCGGTATTGCTGTTGGCGACGTCGCGATAGGCGGGATAGCCTGTGCGCGCTGCGAGCATCAGGTTCGCGTGGAGGACCGCGACCGTCATCCCGCGCGCCCGGCACGCCGCGGCGAGGATCGCGACTCCCAAAGTCGGAGTCTCGACCTGCGCGAACGGCGGGACGACAAGGCATAGGTCGATCGACATCCGCTCGGTTTGAAGCGGGTTTGGCGACGGGCGCAAGGGTCGTCTTTTCGCACCCGTATGTATGCTTGCGCTTCGGTTCGGCGTTAGTCGCGCCGAACCCTCGGGCCAATTTGATCCCGACAATATGGTGCCGCCTACAGGACTCGAACCTGTGACCCCCGCATTACGAAGGCGATGGTCGGTTTCGAAAATACGCAAGTCTTACAATAGCTTTGTCGTAAGATTGGTGAAGCGACCTGCGAGTACCCACGCCAGACCCAAACTCAGCTGAAATCGGGACAGCGCCGTTTCCCTGTGAAAGCACTTTAGTAGGACGCAAAACGCCGATCCGACCTGCGCTGGACCTCTTTTCGCGGGTGGCTCCCGCCCCGACGGACGCAGGGCGGGAACGCGATATCAGACTAGGTTACGATACCTCCTGCTCTCGTCGCGAAACCAACGGCGTCCGATGCCATCACTGAGCCGACGTCCGGCGTGCTTGCGGTTGAAGCCGAGGTGCACCAGCCATCCAACAATGCGGGGGCCAGCATTTATGCCCCGATCGATCATCGCGGTGATCAGGACATCGACCTGATCGTTCTTGTTGTCGCCGCATGCGCACATGAGATTGCGGAAGTCGCTGAACATCGCGTTGATCACGGCGTCAGGCACGTCGTCGGACAGAGTGTCATCGGGGGTCGGAGGCGAAGGGGCAGTAATAACAATGTCTTGAGCGAAGATCACGGCATCAGCCTTTCAAAAAAAATTGGGAAAATTGACCCGCCCACATGCCAGCCGATTGAGCCGATATGTGAGCGGGCGAGTTTCAAGGTTATGGCGATACCTGCATTGTTCGTGCTCCCGCTTCGACAGCGGCCAGCAACGTGTCGAGGGCCGTTTTCGAATAACGGAGGGTCGATTTATAATCGACGTGCCCGAGCTGCCGCCCAATAGTCAGCAAATCCACTCCGGCAGCGGCGAGGAAGGTCGCACTGGCGTGACGCAAATCGTGTAGCCGCAAACCGGGCAGACCAGCTTTGTCGCGTGCCTTGTGCCAAGCGTGTTTGATCGACACGAACGGCGTCTTGGTCGCAGGGTTGGGGAACACGTAGGGGCAGCCCGCAAAACGAGGAGCGGCTTCCAGGACCGCGATCGCCAGCGTCGATAGCGCCGCTTTCCGTGCCCGCCCATTTTTCGTGAGCGGGATCAACCACTGTTGCTTCGCAACATCGACGTTCTTCCACTCGGCGTTGAGCACTTCAGAAAGCCGCGCGCCGGTGTGAAGTAAGAATGGCACGATGAATTTTAGTTGGGTGTTCGCCGATTGCTCGCACGCAGCAAGGAGGCGCTTAGCCTCGTCCGGAGTCAAATAGCGATCCCGCGCATTGTTCAAAGGCTTGCGAGGAATGCCCTTCACGGGGTTGCGAGTCACACCCGGCAGATGCCAGCGCAGAGCCAGCTCGAACGAGCGGTTGAAGATGATCCTGACCTTCTCGACCGTTCCAGCCGCCATGCCCGCCTCAGCCTTATCAGCTAGCCACTTCGCGACGTCGGGCTGGGTGATTTCGGAGATGCGCTTTTTCCCCCATTTTGGCAGGATATGAAGCCGAACGTACCCTTCCGTCGTTTTGTAGCTGCGTTGATAGGTCTTGGCGTAATCGAGGTGCTTCTGCGCCAACTCGGCGTACGTCGGGATGGCTTTCAGCTCCGCCTTCTTCTGCGCCGGGTCGCCACCGAGCACCACTTCCGACCGCAAGCGCTGAGCCTCTTTGCGAGCCCTATCGAAGGTAATGTCGCCGTAGGCAGCAATTCTGTGTTGCTTTTGCTTGCCGTGAGCGTCCTGGAATCGAAGATAATAGGTCCGGCTGGAATTTGAGCGCACCTCCAACACAAAGCCCGTGATCGAGGTGTCGTAATAGTCAGTCTTCTTCTTGCCCGGTTCGCACTGGGCGGTGAGGCAGAAGACGTGGTCAAGGCGTGCTTTTGGCAAGGGGAATTCCTTTCTGTGATTTCAGATTGAGGGTGCACGACGCCGCAAGCCGCCGCCGATGCCTCGGGGCCGGGGAGGTCTGGACGGTGCCGTGCGGGGCTCCAGGGCGGCGGAGCGGGTAATTTCGAGGTCGAGGGCGGCCCGAGTTCAGCGCCCCCAAGGTCCGCAGATTTTCAGTTTTGCAGGTCTGCGCGGGCAGCAATCACGTGCGCGAACCTGAAATCCTGAGAAACTGCGAGCCTGCGACGCTGATCAGGTCGGGGCCGGATTCAGTTCGTACACCTTTGCGCCTCTCGCCCTGACGACGAAAGACCATTTGCCTTGCGTGGGATCAGCGTTCGACCAAGCTTCGAGGACGCGAACTGCAGCGCGCTCCGAAACTCCCGCCCGTTTGGCGGCGGCCTTGGCAAGGACCATTTTCTGATTAACGCCCTCACCGATCAGTGCGGTGATGGCCTCGACAACCGGCGCATCGCCTTGTTCGCTGACGACGCGCTTGAAATCGTCCACGCGTTCAGGATCGACCGGCTGCACTGACAGCAGCAGTTCCTCATAGCTGATCCCAGCGTCCAAGCTGTAACTGTAGGCGGCCAGCTCGGCGTTGTCCCCGCGCCGCTTGAGCGCACGAAACTCCACCACCCGTTCGCTTGGTTCGCCAGCGCCCTCGATTGGAGAAAGGAGATATGCGGCGTCGAAATCTTCGAGAATGTCGGTGGTGCCAGCATAGCGGAGTTTCCCATCGGGATTGGCGTTCTTTGCCGTATGCGCGAGACCGAGAAGCGTGCCGCCGCGCAAAGCATATTGCCGACAGGCATCGGCGAACTCGCTGCTCTGGCGTTTATCCATCAACGACGTGAACTTCTTCACGGTGTCGATGATGACCAGCGTGCCGCGCGCTTCATTTCGAGCGGCGGTCTGCTTGAGGTGGTCAAGCAAATCCGCGTTGCGAAAGCCGTTGAATCCTGGCGCGATGGTGTGCGCACCAAGGTCGTCCATAATTCGCAATTTCTGGGCAAGCCCGAGGCTATTGTCATCGGCGTCGAAATAATAGACGTCGCCTGCGGCAATCCGCCCCTCCGTGATCGCATCGTGCGTCATTCGCAACGCTGCCAGCGTCTTTCCCGCATTCGGTGGCGCATACCAGACGGTGGTCTGACCGCTCAGACAAATGTTCCCCAGCAAGGGCACGGCGTCCTGCGCTTGCGACTCAATGGCGGCTGCGTTCCCTCGCAAACTGAATTGGCGTAGGAAGTTGCTTGCTGCTGCGGCAGGGATTGCGACGTCAGCGACATCTAGGACCGCGAGATCAGTCAGACGGGTAATCCGCAAGTCTTTTTTGAGATCCGCATCCTCACCTGCAAGGGTCAAGTTGTCTCCTGGACCGAGAAGCTCGACGCCAACCGGCATCAGCGCCTTGATCCTCTCGATTGCCTTTTCGCCGGGTACAGCGAAGAAGCTGCATAGGCCATGCGGTTGTCGAATGGTGAGCGAGGGGGCCACCCCAAAGCCCTTGAGCAGTTCGATAAGGGCGGCTTTGCCCTGCTCCGATTGGGGACGTAGCGCGATTGTGCGCGGTGGCAGGGCAACAAACATCTCGCTGCCAAACCTGAGCACGTCCTTGAATCCCAACTCGCGCCAGAAATCGGTGTCTGGGTTGTTTGGTGCGGACGCGATCGATGAAGGCACAACCTCCGTCCCTCCTGAATTTGAAGGAACGGGGGTTTCGGTGGTGCTTTTGTCGATAGAACCAAAGATGATCGTACTTGGATCGACCCTTTTTGGTGCGCTGGTTGCACCGAGAGGAAGCGACGCAGTCATAACGGATACTCACACAAGCTCGGCTACGCCGAGGCTGTTAAAGGTGAGCTCGCATGTGAGACGACGGTCCGAAGCTGGGCTGAGGTCGCACATGCAAGCGGCTGGCCCCAGACACGTGCGCGTCTGGATGAAGTAACTTGCGATGTAGCGAACCTGCGCCGACACTCCGTATTCAGGAGCTGCCCGACCGGTAAGCGAGCGCTCCAATACTCTTGTTTCCGATTCGGTCAAGATCGCCATTTCACTGGCCCTCGCGAGACGCCATGACGACGCCAACGACCACAATCGCACTGATCGCCACGAGCAACGTCAGGGGGTGATTCTCGACCAGACCGGCGAACATCACGACCGCAATCAACGCGAATGTCTCGCGTGGTTTGGTGAACGCGCCGACGATCAGCGCGCCGCCCATGAGAATGATCAGCGCGAGGACCACGGCGCGGACGACCGCCAACACGATGCACGCGGCGAGAATGAACCCGATCAGTCGCATTGGTTGACGCCCGCATAACGACGGCAAAGCGCAAGCAGTTGTCCATCGACGCGATCGTCGTCCTTAATGAACAGTACGTACGCGAAGCCGCCGCCGAATGATTCGACCAGCTCGAACCATCCATCGTGTTTCGCCAACCAATCCCAATAGGGGTGGAAAGCCTTGCCGCCGAAACGGGCACCGTCGATCGGTTCGACCAAGGGTGAAAACCCGACCTCGCGGATGAAGTCCTCTTCGCGATCGCCGGGCTCAACAATGACGAACTCGGTGCATTCAGTCAGATCGTGGTGATCAGTAATTAGGGCGTCGATCCTTGCCTTGAGCAGCATATGCAGCGCGGGGTCCAGGTCGAGCGTCAGCGCGCTTTCCATCGATGCGCGGTCAAACAGGGTGATCATGCGGTAATCCTTTCGGGCACAAAAAAAGCGCCCGAGGCGGAATTGCCTGGACGCGGTGGTTGCGAGGTCTTTCTTGGGTTTTGCGTTCGAGAGAGCGTGGCGGTGGCTAGATCAACTGGCTTGTTCTGCGTTCGCTAGACGGCGCAAAACGGCCAACACGGTGGGGTCGATCTCCTTTTCGTCCGGCACGAAGATCGCGATCCCGAACCCGTCATCGGAAAGGACTACAACCCCTTCGAACCAGCCGTCCTGATATTCGACCCACTCGAAGGCCGGTTCTGTGAACAGGGGAAAGCCGACCCGAGCTTCGATAGCATCGCACCGGTCCTCTGGTTGGATCACGACCATGTGGACCAAATCGCCCAGCTCAAAGTCGCCCGCCGTGTCGTGAAGGAGTTGGTCCCGGCGCAGCATGAGACGTTGCCTCAGCCGGTGGTCACGTTGCTGACTCAAGGCATGCGCCAAGGATTCTGCGTTCGTGATGAGGAGCATGTGATTTCTCCAAAAAGAAAGGCCCCGGATTTCTCCGAGGCCCTCGTTGCAGTGGATGAGGATGGTCTACCGAAAACGGTAGGTCAGCAGGTCTTTGCCCTGCGGCGTGTGTATCAGCCCGAACTCGATGGGCGTGTTGCCGCGTGACGTGATGGCATCGCCGTTGCACGAGATAGGGTTTTCGGGGTCAGCTCCGGGATCAGGAACGACGTTGTTGATCTCGAACACCTCAGGGCCGTCACCCGACTTTGATTGACTAACGACCTGATCGACCAGGATCTTGCAGACGCGGGGCCTCTGCGCTTCCAGATCGGCCTGCTTGCGGGCTGCGGCATCGCGTTCCGATGCTCGCGCTTCTGCCTTCGCACGGGCCTCGGCTTTAGCTGTTTCGATCGCTGACTGACGTTGCTCCTCGGCGCGTTGCGCCGCCTCCTTTGCGCCTTCGGGGGTCCGGGAATACGCCTCCCGCATTTGCCCTGCATACGTGCCGAACACGCCGATCGCGACTAATGCGACAACGTAGGCACCGATCTTGCCGATGCGGGGCAGGCGGAAGAATGCGGGCGGGGCGTGCAGCAGCGCGACGATGATCGTAAAGCCGAGCGCAGCCCACAAGAGCACCAAAGGTGCACCCGGAACACCGAGCTTGCGCAGATCGGCAAGCACGACAAGCGCCAGCAGAATGAAGAATCCTGTGACGACCCATTGGGCGACACTGAATAGAATGAACGGCCTTTTATCCGATGCCTCCGAGGCGAGCGGCGGCACGTTGGAAATCTGATTTTCTGACATTGAGTCCTCCCGTTGAAAAGCAGCGTCACCGATCTCTGTCGGCGCGCGCAAGCGAAAATGAGATTCATAGTCCGTGGTACGATCGACGTCGTTTTGGCTGAAGCTGCCCAATGGACGTTCGGCACAGGCTGGCTGCGAATTTGAAGAGGCTGCGCAGGGAGCGCGGTTGGTCGCAGGAAGCACTGGCTGACGAGGCTGGCCTGGATCGAACCTACGTGAGCGGGATCGAGCGAGTAGTTCGGAACCCTACAGTGACCGTCGTGGAACGGGTCGCAGTCGCCCTGAAATGCAGCTTGGGAGATTTGCTCGATTGAGTGCCTTTTCGTGATATTCAAATAAGTTACCCCGTTTCACGAACGAGGGGTTCGGCGGATCACTTGCATAATTGAAAGGCACTGCTGAGGGCGTGTTCGCCCTTTACGGAATCCCGTCGGTCGTGCTTAACAGTTGCGCTTCCAAGGCGTTCTGGTTATGGGAACAGAACGAGAACATGAACTGTGTTGAAGGGTCGGGCCTGATGTACTCACTGGAACTTTGCGCAGGAGCTGGAGGGCAAGCGATTGGCTTGGAGAAGGCTGGGTTCGAGCATGAAGCCTTGGTCGAGATTGATCGCCATTGCTGTGAAACCCTGCGCCTGAATCGCCCGAAGTGGAACGTGATTGAGGATGATCTCCGCGTCTTCAAAGACCGTGCCGGAGACTTCGCAGGGGTTGAGCTCGTCGCTGGAGGATTGCCTTGCCCGCCGTTCTCGGTTGCGGGAAAGCAGCTGGGCGCAATGGACGAGCGCAACCTGTTTCCCGATGCCCTGGACATCGTCGATGCGATCCGGCCCAAAGCCGTGATGATTGAGAATGTGCGCGGGTTTCTAGATGCAGTGTTTGAGGACTACCGCTTGCACCTGAAAGCGCAGCTCAAGAAGCTCGGATACGATGCAGACTGGCGCCTGCTCAACGCCTCCGACTTTGGTGTCCCGCAACTCCGTCCGCGCGTTGTTATCGTAGCCACTAGAGAAGAATACACGTCCCATTTTAAGTGGCCGACTGTGGACCGAGTTAACCCTAAGACGGTCGGTGACACGCTGTTTAAGCAGATGGCGTCGAATGGCTGGCTAGGTGCGGCTCAGTGGAGAGACCGCGCCGACGACATCGCGCCCACGCTAGTGGGTGGCTCTAAAAAGCACGGAGGCCCCGATCTTGGTCCAACCCGAGCAAAGCGCGCGTGGGCGGCTTTGGGGGTGAACGGACATACTCTTGCGGACGGACCGCCGGAGAAAGACTTTGTTGGTACCCCACGTTTGACGGTGCCAATGGTCGCGTTACTCCAAGGCTTCCCGCCGGAATGGAAGATCGCGGGTCGGAAAACCGCTGCCTATCGGCAAGTGGGGAATGCCTTCCCGCCGCCTGTCGCAGCAGCAGTAGCGACGGAACTCAAGAAGGCGATCAGTGTCAGGAAATCCCTAGCTGTTGCTTGAGCAGAGGTTTCTTAGCGGGATTTTCCCAGTCACGAATTAGCTGCCGGTGATTGGGCGGAAGGTCCCGCCAATTGTGGAGTGTATATGTACTTCGGGTAAAGCCCTGTGGCGTTTTGTAGCGCCCACTTGTGATATCGAGGCCGATAACTGGATAACGCAGGTCCCGCAATCGTTTCTGCCAATCTTCTTGCCGTTCAGTTGCGTTTGCTACGAACTCAATCACGTTCGAATCCACCGCTTCGCCAATGTGCATCTTCAAAAGGTGGGCGATTCGCTCATGGACGGATTCATAAGCTAGCAGTTCCGCCATCTCGTTCGGGTCATAAGACTGAAAGTGGTCGCGCTTTCCGTTGTTGCAATCTACGCAGATAGTCCAAAGATTCTCGATTACAGTCAGGCCGCCCCACGCTTGTGGTACCTTGTGATCGACTTGGAGTTTGATGCCGTCTTCAGCAACAGTCTTGCCACACATCTGGCATCGGCCCTTGGCAAGATTGAGAGCCTCGGCTCGCAGACGTCCTGAGATTACTCCCGAGTCTGTTTCGCCTGACTTTCTTGCACCGATCTTGTAAACGTAGCGCCCGCCCTTGAAAGCGCCGGGAATGTCATAGTACTTTCGGAGGCTGCGCAACCGCCGATCGAGGTGCATCTGGTCGGCACCCACATTGAGCATGCCTTTGAGCTGGTCGATGTCGAGGCCGTCGGGGTGCTGCCGCAGCAGATCAAGTATCGCTTTGGCAACATGGTTCAACTTGCCATCAAAGTCGTCGTTACCCACCTCGTCCGCCATGGTCGATAAAGTGACAGCGGCCCGACGGTCGGTCAACATGAGTCGAATTCGCTCGCGGGACACAAAGCCCGAGATGGCAGTGCGTCGCCTTCTGCACGCCGAGGGCTACCGCTTCCGCCTGCACGTCCGAGACCTTCCGGGAAAGCCCGATTTGGTCTTCACAAAGCGGCGCAAGGCCGTGTTCGTACATGGGTGCTTCTGGCACCAGCATGATAGTGCAGAGTGCTTGGATGGACGCCGCCCGAAGTCGAACACTAGCTATTGGGATGAAAAGCTTTCCCGGAATGTCGAGCGTGACGAGCGAAACCGCAACGCGCTTCAGCAGCAGGGCTGGGATGTACTGGTATTGTGGGAGTGCGAGACAGAATCGTCACCAGACCTTCTAACGCGGCTCCGGGCCTTTCTCGGAAAGCCACTGCTTCGCGATTGATCCACGCGCTACCCAGACACAAAATCGTCCGCTAGGTGGTCTGCGCTGATACTACTGGAGGTTTGCGGTGTAGCATGCCGCTACCCGATATCTCCGCGCACTCCACGTGACGGCCCGGTGCCTAGTGTTGACTCCGAATTGTCCGCCGTCAAAATACTCGAACCATCTCTTTTCCGGGCGGCGAAATGAAGAACGAATTTTTGTACGCGGCGATAGCCGATACGCAGGGCACCATTCGATCGATTGACGTCAGAGCAGGTTTCCTTTTCCTGATACTGTTTTTGCCTCTGTCTTTGATCGACAAGCTTTGGACGATTTACGGCTTTCCGCCGAAGTTAACATGCGTCATGACCGTATGGGTTGTAGCGGATTTAATTATCTGGGCTGCGGCCATCGTTGCGCTATTTCGATGTGTCGTGGCTATCGACAATCCAGCCAACCATATCGCTGGCGCGCCAGGGAGCGATGCCTTCTATGGCGGCAGTCTTTTCGATTTAAAATTTCAGCACATATTTGGCAACTTCCCCGCTCTTTCGTCGCGTACTGTCGATGACGAGGCTCAAGCTCTACCGTCAGACGGTAGCGCGGTCGAAAAAGAGCTCATATTTGAGAAGATGAAATTGGCCTATATTCGGTCGGTAAAACTACTTCGATTTACTGCTGCGGCATGGCTGACGCTTGCTTGGCTAGTGCTGTCTGGTGCACTGGCGATCTATTCAAGGGTCTTTGCGTGAGCCTGAACGAGGAGCAGCGTGCCATCATTGAGGCATTGGTTGCCTGCTCGCTGGATGATGCTGAAGCTGTCTGGGACAAGCATCAGCCAGTGTTCGAGGCCGCAAGCGATGCTGCGGCGCTGCAAAGGATAGCAAAACGGGCAGAAGTCGTTCCTTCTCGGATCCCTGGTCATCCGTTCGTAAGCAGTGATCACTCGGAATTAGCGACGTATGTATGCTTGGTTGCTGATATGCGAGATTCAAGCAAGCATCTGATGATCGATTATTCCCATTCAATTCCAACTTACACGCTGATGAAAAGGGTGTATTTTGAAACGGCCGCACTACTGCCAGCGTTGGATCAAACTATCCGCTTCGAAGACGGCTCCGTAACGGAATATCTTGGTGACGGCGTACTAGCGATTTTCTCTGTAGATCCCGACGATAGCGGGCCCGCGATCAGACGAGCCTATCATGCAGCCCAGAACTGCATCGGAGACACTCGGGCTATCGTCAACGAAGCTATATCGACCCGCTATCGTCTTCCAGCGCTGGATTTGGGAGTCGGACTGGGCTTCGGAGATGCAATCGTCCAGCTGGTAGGCGTACCCTCGTGGAAGCACCCTAAGGTCATTGGCCCATGTGTCTATTATGCCACCAAGTTATCGGGTGGCACGAACACCATCCTCGTTAGCGAGCACCTTCGGTATGCTTGGCCAAAGTCGAAAGGCGGCGGGATCTCATTCTCTAAGACGAAAATTAGAGACGTTGACGGCTATCAGCTAAAGAAATCATCGTAGCCACTTTCGAACTTTGCCGGTCGCTTTCTCGCGACCTCGCTCGAAGACCACCCACGCAATACCCAGTAAACCGCCTCTCGAACGCACGCTCTGCAGGCAATTTTGACGGATCCTGCCGGAAAGGGTTGTGGTGCCGCTTACAGGACTCGAACCTGTGACCCCATCATTACGAATGATGTGCTCTACCAGCTGAGCTAAAGCGGCCCAACCCTTATATCTCCCGCCGTATCAACCCGTTGGTGTCGCATAGCATTACGAATGCGATGCTCTACCAGCTGAGCTAAGGCGGCCAGCGCGCGCCTTCCGGCACGGCAAGGCGGGGCGCTTATCAGGCTTGTCGGGGGCTGACAAGCGCGCCGTCGCGATCATGAGATTCACCCGGTTCGGAATGCCGGAGATGAGCAGCGCTTCCGGCGTTCCCGCACGGTAGCTGGACGTGGCAGGACGTCGATAGCGCCTGGAACTGACACTGCACGATCATGATCTACTCCTTGGGATGCTCGAAACTGGCTGCGTGGTTCCGAAGAGCGCGGCTGGTCATCGAGAAGAGCTAATCAACGCAGATTTTCGGCGAGAAAGTCGACAAAGACGCGAATCCGCGCAGGCGTGCTGGCGCCGCCCACGAACACCGCGTGGATCTGCTCGACATCGCCGGGATTGAATTCCTCCAGGATCGGGATGAGCTGGCCATTGGCAATCTCCCGCGCGACGCTGAAGGCGCCGACCCGCGCGATGCCGATGCCGATCGCGGCGAGCTGACCCAAGGTCTCGCCGTTATTCGCTTCGATGTTGCCCTTCACGCACAGCGAGAAGTCGGTGCCGTCGCGGCGAAACGGCCAGATCGGCTCGGTCCGCCGGAAGTTGAAGTTGAGGCAATTATGCCGGTGCAGGTCTTCGGGCTCGCGCGGCGTGCCATGTCTCGCGAGATAGTCGGGCGACGCCACGATCACGCGGCGCGTCTCGCCAAGCTTGCGCGCGGCTAGCGTGCTGTCGGGCAGCGGACCGAACCGTATCGCGACGTCGGCCTGTCCTGCGGCGACGTCGACCAACGTATCGGTCAGTGCGATGTCGACGAGGATATGCGGATAGGATGCCGCGAACTTGCCCAAGAGTGGGACCACGCAGAGCCGCCCATGGGCGAGCGCGGCGCTGACGCTGAGCCGGCCACGCGGTGCGCCCTGATCGGCGATCTGCTGCTCGGCATCGTCGAGATCGGCGAGAATGCGCCGCGCGGCCTGGAGATAGGATTGGCCCTCCGCGGTCAGCGCCAGCGTGCGGGTCGAGCGCAGCAGCAGGCGCACGCCGAGCCGCGCCTCGATCCGGTCGATCGCACGGGCGACGGCCGACGGGCTAAGGTCGAGAAGGCGGCCCGCCGCCGAAAAGCTGCCAGTGTCGATCACCGCAACGAACAGCGCCATTTCCCGCGCTCGATCGGTTCCGTTCGCCATCTTTGCGTCCAATGCAATAATCTTTCGCGTAGACTGCGGCTACACGGGGGAAGGCTCGACGTCCATCTATGCGCAGGAAGAACAAGGGATGAGCGTCATGGAATATCGTCAATTGGGATCGTCGGGTTTGCGCGTGCCGGCGCTGAGCTTCGGTACCGGGACATTCGGGGGTCATGGACCGCTATTCAGTGCGTGGGGAACGAGCGATGTCGCCGAGGCTCGTCGGTTGGTGGACGTGTCGCTGGATGCGGGCGTCACTCTGTTCGACACGGCGGACGTCTATTCCAACGGCGCTTCCGAAGAGATTCTGGGCGCGGCGATCCGCGGTCGTCGCGATAGCGTGCTGATCTCGACCAAGACCGGCCTACCGATGGGAGAAGGGCCGCAGGACTGGGGCGCGTCGCGCGCCCGACTGATCCGCGCGGTCGAGGACGCGCTGCGGCGCCTGGGCACCGACTATATCGATCTGCTTCAGCTTCATGCTTTCGACGCCTCGACACCCGCCGAGGAGGTCATGGGCACGCTCGACCAGCTGACCGCCGCAGGCAAGATCCGCTATGCCGGCGTTTCCAACTATCCCGGCTGGCAGATCATGAAGGCGCAAGCGATCGCCGATCGCCACGGTTGGCCGCGCCTCGTCGCGCATCAGGTCTATTATTCGTTGATCGGCCGCGCTTACGAAGCCGAGCTGATGCCGCTCGCCGTCGATCAGGGGCTTGGCGCTTTGGTCTGGAGCCCGCTCGGATGGGGGCGCCTGACCGGGAAGATCGGGCGGGACCGTCCCGTACCCGCGGGAAGCCGGCTGCACGAAACCGAACAATTCGCGCCGCCCGTCGAAACCGAGCACCTCTATCGTGTCGTCGATGCGCTCGAGACGGTGGCGGCGGAGACAGGCAAGACCGTGCCCCAGGTCGCGATCAATTGGCTGCTGCGGCGTCCGACCGTCTCGTCGGTGATCATCGGCGCGCGCAACGAGGAGCAATTGCGCGATAATCTTGGCGCCATCGGCTGGTCTCTTACGCCCGAACAGGTCGCGGCGCTCGATGTGGCGAGCGACGTGCTGCCGCCTTATCCGCACACGCCTTACCGGCAGCAGGAGGGCTTTGCCCGCCTCAATCCGCCGTTGGTTTGAGGGGGAGGCGGCAATGAAGTTCAATCCCGGCCTCATGGCCTTGTCCGTCGGTGCGTTCGGCATCGGTGTTACCGAGTTCGCGCCGATGGGTTTGCTCCCTGTCATCGCGAAAGATCTCGGGGTCTCCATCCCGGCCGCGGGCCTGCTCATAAGCGGCTATGCGCTGGGCGTGATGATCGGTGCCCCGCTGATGACGCTGACCACCGGCCGTGTGCCGCGTCGGACGCTGCTGATCGCGCTCGCCGGCATCTTCACGTTGGGCAATGTGCTGGCGGCGATCTCGCACAGCTACGCATTACTGCTGGCGGCGCGGATCCTGACCTCGTTCAACCATGGCGCCTTTTTCGGTGTCGGGTCGATCGTCGCGGCGGGCCTTGTGCCGCCGCAGCGGAGGGCAAGCGCGGTGGCCGCGATGTTCATGGGGCTGACCGTGGCCAATGTCGTCGGCGTGCCGCTCGCGACCTGGGCCGGCGAGCATCTCGGCTGGCGCGCCTCGTTCTGGGGCATCGCCGCATTGGGCGTGGCCACGATCGTCTCGCTGCGGCTGACCTTGCCCGCGCTCCCGGCGCCGCGGGACGGCGACGCGCTTGCCGAATTACGCGTCTTGATGCGCGGTAAAGTGCTGGGAGCACTTGCGCTCACCGTGATCGGATCGAGCGCGATGTTCACCGTCTTCACCTATATCGCCCCGATCCTGCGGGAGGCGACCCACGCCTCGCTCGGCTTCATCACCGCGATGCTGGTGACCTACGGCCTGGGACTGACGGTCGGTAATTGGGCCGGCGGCAAATTCGCGGACCGGTCCGCCGATCGCACGCTGATCGTCACGCTGGCGTCGCTGTCAGCGATCCTGATCGCCTTTGCCGTGACGATGTCGGATGAAGTTCTGACCGCGATCCTGGTCTTTGCCTGGGGCGTGGCGAGCTTCGCCTTGGTGCCGCCGCTCCAGGTGCGCGTGATGACAGCGGCCGCCGACGCGCCGAACCTCGCCTCTTCGGTCAATATCGGCGCCTTCAATCTCGGCAATGCCTTTGGCGCTGCCTTGGGCGGAGGGGTGATCGCCGCGGGATGGGGCTACCCGGCCGTCGCGTTGGCGGGAGCGGCCACGTCGGCGATCGGGCTGGTCGCGGTCGTGCTCGCCGCCAGGCGGCACTCGTCGCCCGGTTATCGCCCGTGTTCGGCGCTGTAGTGTGTCGCCCCGGTCGTCCGCGTTTATCGCGGGCGATGCCGGCGTCGAGGTTCCGATACGTAGAATTGCGAGATTGACGGGTGGTACCGGGGGACGGAAGCGCTCCTGTCTCTGGGCAAGGCCAGCATTTGCAAGCGACGGTGCTCTTACTGGGACAACAACGCGACGAGATTATCTGACATTTCCGTGTCGATGGTGTAGCATTCGCGTCGGGGAAGGGGCGATTGACGGGCGAGTTTGCAACCAGCCTTAAAGAGGCGCTGAGGCGTGATCTTGGTTATTCGGCGGCACATGATGTAGTCGCCGCTGGTCGTGCGCTGCTCGCGACGATCGCGTTAGGCATCGTCCTGGCGATCCCTTTCCCGATTGCCGCCCTCGATCGGGCCGTCCGGTGGTGCTTCGCGGCCTATCTGCTGCTCGCGGTCGCGGGGCTGGTCGTAAGATTGGTGTCCTGGAAGGCGACGTCGCTGATGCGCCTTATCGGTTCTGTCGCCGATGAGGCGATCGGGCTCGGCGTGCTGATCTTCTACCCGACCGTCACCATTCTCTATCTGCCGTTCGTCGTTTTCCTGTTGGTCACCAAGCGGATCCGGTCGAGCATCGTCAGCGTAGCGCTCGAATATCTGATCCTCTCGCTCGTCATTCTTCTCCACGACCGGGCCGCGGCATATTGGCCGGCCTTGCCCCGGCTGGGTGACGGCCAGCGGATGCTCCAATTCTCGCTGGTGACGTTCATTGCCGCCGCGGCGCTGGTGGTGAAGATGCGGCAGACGGATGGGACATCGAGCGACCGCTGGAACGGCGAGTTGCTGGCCACGGGCATGCGCGCGCGATCGATGCCGATCGAGGAAATCGCGGCGCGGCTGGCGAGCCGGTTCCAGGTGTCTACCATCCTGATCTGCTGGCGGGGCGGGGAGGACGACGACCGGCATTTCTATCGTTTCGCGGAGGGCGCGCTGTCCCGGATCGATCCGCCCCCGGCGATTGCCGATCGCATGCTGCTGCCGACCGGCTGGGACGAACCCTATCTGTGGGAGGCGCGGACCGGAAAGGCGATGGTCAACAGCAAGGCCGCGGGCGATCCGGTCGTCCGTGCGGTCGAGCCAGGGTTCCTGCCGGAGGAGGTGGTCGACGGCCGGGCGATCGTCGGCGCGATGCCGATCGCGGCCAATGCGATGGAGGGCTATGTCTATCTGATCGGATTGCCGCGCGTATCGGAGGTCGTGCTGGGCCAGGTCGCCAGCGCCGGCCACGCCGTCAGCGCGACGCTCGACCGTTATCAGATGTTCGAGGCGTGGCGCGAAAATGCCTTCGCCAATGCGCGGCTGGAGATCAGCCGCGACATGCACGACAGCGTGCTGCAGACGCTCGCCGGACTGAGGATGCAGGTCGCGGTCCTGATGAAGGAAACCGACATGCCGATCGCCAAGCGGCAGGAGCGGTTGAAGGGTCTGGAGTCGATCATCTCCGCCGAACAGGCGTGCCTGCGCGAACTGATCAACGACAGCGCCCAGCCGGTCAGCGAGCGGATCGATCTCGCCAGCCATCTGGCGCAGCGCGCCGAATTGCTGTCGCGGCAATGGGGTATCGACTGCTCGGTCCAGGCCGAGCCTGCGGTGCTGCCCGTTTCTCCCGACATCGCGCTCGAAGTCGAATTCCTGGTGCGGGAAGCCGTCTCGAACGCGGTGCAGCACGCGCATGCGTCGGTGGTCAAGGTGGCCGCGGCGTTGCGCGACGAGGCGGTGTTCATCGCGATCAGGAGCGACGGCGCGACGATCATCGACACGACCGCCAATGGCGCCGATGTCGAAGGCGTGTTGTCGCATTCGCTGACCAAACGGGTGAAGGCGCTCAACGGCCGGGCTTATACCGATCCGATGGAGCGCGGCGTGCTATTGTCGCTCAGAATTCCCCTAAAGGCTGGTGTCCATGTCGAAACTGTTGCTGGTTGACGATCATCCGATCTTTCTCGAGGGGCTGCGCCAGTTCCTCGAGACCAATGGCCATGTCGTCGAGGACACGGCGCGGACATCGGTCGATGCGATCGACCGCGTCGCCCACAATAGCTTCGACTTGCTGGTGCTCGACGTCAGCATGGCCGATGGCGGTGGCTTGCACATCCTGCGGACGTTGCGTGGCGCGGGCAATCAGATCCCGATCATTTTCCTGACCGTCGGCCTGAAGCCGGCCGAGACAATGGAAGCGGTCAAGCTCGGCATCAACGGCATCGTCCTCAAGCACAACGATCCGAGCAACCTGATCACCTGTATCGAGGCGGTCAAACGAGGCGATACGTGGATCGATCCGACCATCATCGAGCGTGTGTTGAAACGCAGCATGGCCGGTCAATCGGTGCCTTTGTTGCCGCAATATGGATTGACGCGCCGGCAGGAGGAACTGGTCAAGCTGGTCGGCGAAGGGCTGCGCAATCGCGAAATCGCGCGGCGCTGCGGGCTGACCGAAGGGACGGTCAAGCTCCATCTGCACCATATCTATAGCAAGCTGGGGATCAGTTCGCGCGCTCAGCTCATCATGATGTTAGCCGCCGAAGCGATGTGAGCCGGTCAAGCTGGCCGGATCGAGATACCACGCTAGAGCGCGATGACGCGGGTTTGACCCGCCGTGATTGCCCGGGCGTGTTCGCTGGCAAGGAGCGGTGTGCAGCGCGTAGCGGCGCTACGCGCAAGGACCGCGACGCAGACCAGCGGACGCGCCCGGGCAACCGCAAAGCGGCGGGCGCCTTTTGGCGCAGCGCAGCGTCTCTCGTCGGTCACGATGCCTTCAGCATCGCTCCGCTCCTCGTTCCTCGCCCTGCACCAAAATCCGCTCCGTCACGGTGGGTCAAACCCACGTTATCGCGCTCTAAGGGCTGCGGATTGATGTTGCCCCCGACGATCGCGAGCATCGCGCCGGCCGAGATGGCCAAGCCATAAGGAATGGGGCCTCCGGCCTTGAGGCTGGCGACATTGGTCGATTGCGCAACCCCGGCCGGCAGCATGCGGCGTAGGACGATGAAGGCGATAGCGAGCAGCGCGCCGCCGATCCCCATCCATAGATAGAGCGCCGACGCGCCCTTGAAGTCGAACCACAAGGCGATCGCGGCCATCAATTTGACGTCGCCGCCGCCAAGCCACCCGCGCGAGAACAGGAACAGGCCGCCCAGGAAGGTGCCGACGAGCACAAGCGCATTCTGCCACAATTGGGCGTTCCATCCGCAGCTGTACATCCAGACCGGAAACAGCAGGATGATCGCCGCCGGAAAGATGTTCGGGATGCGCAATTTCCACACGTCGGTCAGCGCGGCGAGTGTCAGCACGAGATACAGCGCGATCAACAGGACGTTGTGAAGCGACGTCATTTTTGGGGTCCCAGTGACGAGAGCAAGCTGGCGGTTGTTGCCGGGTAGATTGGAGCCGCGGCGATCGACTGGGTAAGCCAAGCCCGCGCATCGTCGCTTCGGCCGGCAAGCGAGGCGGCATAGCCGGCGTTGGACAATCGCTCCGCCCAGCGCGCCGCATCTTCGCCCCGGCGGCGGACCGGCGGCTCGCCCATCGATGCGGCGGCGATGTCGAGATTGTTGGCGACACGCCGGTCGTCGGGATCGGCCGCCAGCGCTTGCTGCAACAACGCCCTGGCTTCGGAATAGCGGTGTTGCATCAACAGCGAGACTGCCATGTCGTTGAACAAGGATGCGCGCGGCGCGCCCAGTGCCGACGCGCGCTCATAGGCCGCCTTGCTGTCGTTCCACCGCGCACCGGAATCATAAGCGTGGCCGAGATCGGCCCATAACCGCCAGTCGGCTGGGCAGCGTGCCGTCGCATCCTGCAACCGAGCAAGCGCAGTGTCGGTGTGCCGTAGTGCCGCGGCCGCGCTGCCCAGTCCGGCGACCACGCGGCAATCCTGGCTGGGAGTCGCCGCCAATTTGGCGAAGGCGCTCTCGGCCTCGGCATATTGGCCTTGCGCCAGCATCAACTGCGCGCGGAGCACCGCTACATCGAACGTGCCGGATTCGGCGTCGGGCAGCAGATCGAGCATCGTCTGCGCCTGGACCAGCCGCCCGCCCCGGATCGCGGCATCGACCAGCTTGAGATCGTCCGACGGCGCCGCCGACGCCGCGCCACAGGCGAACAGGGCCGCAAGCGATAGCAGCCGGACGCCGATTATCACTGTCGTCCCCCGGCAGGCCTGGCGGCGAACCGCAGCGCGTTGCCGCCGACCAGCAATTGAATCCGGTTGGCCTGGGTGGTGGCGTAAAGCCGGGTGGGGAACGGCACCGCTCGCGCTAGCCGGCGCGCGGTCGCCTCGCCCGATGGCGGATAGAGGATGCGGCTGACCGTGATGCGCATCCCGCTGTCGCCGCGATCGAGCGGGCGCCAACCGCGCCCGGCAAGATAGGATTGAACGCGCCCGGCAATACCTTTGCGCCCGGCGGCGTTGACCACCATCGTGTTGCGCAGCGCGCCCGGCGCCGTCGTTGCGGCCAGCGGCTTCGGCGACGCAACCCGTGCGGGCGCGGGCGTCGACGTTAGCGGCGGCGCGAGAACATTTCCTCTGCTGGCGCCGCGATCAGGCGGCAGGATCAGACGGACGACTCCTGGCCCCAGCTGTTCGAGGCGCTGACCGGTCGCGACGACAGGGGCTGGCATGACAGGCACCGCCGCGGCGCTCGCCAACGCTGGGGCGGTTATTGGAGGCGGCGCAACCGGCTGGCTCGGCGGCGGCGGCGCGGCAGGCGTAGCGGAGGCGGAAGCCAGCATCGCGCGCATATCGATGTCGAGCAATGCCGCGCTCTCCTGGCGGCCCTGCGCGGTCAGCGACGCGGCATAGGCGCGATAGAAAGCTTCGTTGCGTGGCGCCAGCGCGAGCGCCTTCTGGAAATAGACGTCGCTCAGATCGTAGCGGCGCAATCGATCGTAGCAGAGCGCGAGCCCTTCGACCGCAGCCGGATCGTCTGGGGTCGTGGCCAGGATGCGGCGATACATCTCGATCGCCAGCCCGTAATTGCCGTCCGCGAGCAGCCGGGCGGCGGCGACTGACGACGTATCCGTCGCGGCAGTGAACCGGGTCCCTTCGGGCAGCGCGGTGCGCTTGGCCGAGCTCGTGCATCCGCCGATGGCGACGGCCAGGCCGATCAGGGCGGCGCGTGAGGCGAGAGTCCGCTTCATTCGGTCATCCTCCCATCATCGGCAGAAGCTGACGGACGACGCGGATTGCGGCCGGCAGCATCAGGACGCCGATCATCACCGGCAACATGCAGGCGACCAGCGGGATCGAGAGCAGCACCGGCAGGCGATGCGCCTTTTCCTGCGCGAGCATCTTGCGTCGCTCGCGCATTTCGCCGGCATAGATGCGCAGCGTCTGGCCGATGCTCGACCCGAGCTTGTTCGACTGTATCAGCAATGTGGTGAACGATCGGATCTGATCGACCGCGGCGCGATCGCCCATCCGGCGCAACGCCTCCTCGCGGCCGCGGCCGGCACGCAGTTCGAGCACGGTGGTCGCCAGCAGATTGGCGACCAGGGGATGCGAGCGCGCCATTTCGCGCCCGACGCGGTCGAACGCCGCTTCCATCCCGAGCCCGGCCTCGACGCAGACCAGCATCAGGTCGAGCGCGTCGGGAAAGCCGTTGACGATCTGCTCCTGGCGACGCGACGCGCGCGCCGACACCCAGAGATTGGGCAGATAGAGGCCGAGCACGGCGAGCCCGGCGCCGAACAGATAGAGCTTGAACACCGACGGCGCCTCACCGCGAAAGACGGTTGCCGCGATCAGCAGCAGCGGCAGCCCGAGCGTGAGTGCGAGGCGCACCAGCGTGAACACGCGCGGGGCCTGGGGCGAGGTATAGCCTGCCGCCGCCAGTTTTGCCGTCAACGTCGCATTGTTGGTGTCGAGCAGTGAAACCCCGCGCTTCTCGATCGCGGCGACGATGCGGCCCCAGGCGTCGCCGCGCCCCGTGTCGCGCAACGTCTGGACCTGCCCCCCGGTCTGCCCTGCCGCGGCGGCCTCGGCAAGCCGGCGGCGCAATGCGGCGCGCCCGGTGATCACGGTCGACACGCCGATCACGATCATCACCACCACCGCGAATAGGCCGCCGAGGATCGCGTAGCGCGGGAATTGCTGGATCAGGGCTTCCCACATCGCGCTAGACCTTGATGTTGACGAGACGGCGGATGATGAAGAACCCGATCAGATAGAGCCCGATCAGGCAGCCGAAACCGATCGAGAAAGCGCGATCGCCCGCTACCTGGAGGTAGAAAGGCGGATTGAGTAGGAACAGGGCGACGAACGCCATGACCGGCAAGGCGGTCAGGATCGTCGCGGTCATCCGCCCTTCGGAACTGAGCGCGCGGACCATCAGCACCATGCTGGCGCGCTCGCGGATGACTTGCGAGAGGTTTTCGAGAATCTCGGCGAGGTTGCCGCCGGTCTCGTTCTGCACCGACAGCGAGACGACGAACATGCGCAGGTCGTCGAGATCGCAGCGATCGGCCATGTTCTGCAAGGCGTCGCGCAAATCCGCGCCATAAGCGACTTCGTCGGTGACGATGCCGAATTCGCTGCCGATCGGATCGGTCATTTCCTGGGTGAGGAGGTCTAGCGCGGAGGCTACCGGATGCCCGGCGCGCAGGCCACGCACGAAGATGTCTAGCGCGACGGGAAATTGATCGGCCATCTTCTTGCGTCGCCGCTCGGCGCGCTGGGCGATCACCATCAGCGGCAGCACCATGCCCGCCGCGACGGCGAAGCAGGCCGTCATCAGTACGGTGCCCAGGCCGATCCGGAAACCGAAGATGACCGCCCCGAACATCGTCAGCACGAACAATACGGCGACGATCAGCAGCATCAGCATGAACGTTCGTCCCGGCGACATCCCGAAGCCGGCGGCACGCAGCGTGCTGTCGAGCTTCTTGCCCGGACCGGCCAGGATGCCCGGCAGGTGGATCGCGTCGCCCCAAGTCTCGCGCCGCAGGCGCGCGAGCACTTCGGGGCGGTCGAAGCCGCTGGCGATCAGGCGCAGGCGCTTGTTGACCGCCATCGCGCCGCCGCGATTCGTACGGTACCAGCGCATGCCGCCCTCGATCCCGAGCACGACGGCCGCGAACACGAGCGCCAGGACGAGCAGCCGGATGACGTCGGTCGACATCAGGCGAGCGCCGCGCTGGGATTGAAGATATCCGCGGGCAGCTTGATCCCGCGATCCTCCAGCTCCTGCATGAAATGCGGGCGGATGCCGCTCGCTTCGAACCGGCCGAGCACCGCGCCGTGCTCGTCGCGGCCGGTCATGCGGTAGCGGAAAATCTCCTGCATGGTGACGACTTCGCCTTCCATGCCGATCAGTTCGGACAGGCTCATCAGGCGACGCTTGCCGTCGGACAGGCGGCCGACCTGGATGACGACGTTGATCGCCGACGCGATCTGCGCGCGGGCCGAACGCGGCGCGATGTCGATCCCGCTCATGCCGATCATCTGTTCGAGCCGCGACAAGGCGTCCCGCGGGGTATTGGCGTGCACCGTGGTCATCGACCCGTCATGACCCGTGTTCATCGCCTGCAGCATGTCGAACGCCTCGCCGGCGCGGACTTCGCCGACGATGATGCGATCGGGCCGCATGCGCAGCGCGTTCTTGAGCAGATCGCGCTGGGTGACTTCGCCATTGCCCTCGATATTGGCCGGACGCGTTTCGAGCCGCGCGATATGCACCTGTTGCAGCTGGAGTTCGGCCGAATCCTCGATTGTCACGATGCGCTCGGCATTGTCGATATAGGCCGACATCGCGTTGAGCAGGGTGGTCTTGCCCGACCCGGTGCCGCCCGAGATGAGGATGTTGCGCCGCGCCTCGACGATCGCTTCGAGCACTTGCGCGACCGCGCGCGGAACGCTGCCGTAAGAAATCAGCCGCTCCATATCGATCGGCACCCGCGCGAACTTGCGGATCGAGAGCAGGGAGCCGTCGACGGCGAGCGGCGGGATGATCGCGTTGACGCGCGACCCGTCGGCCAGCCGGGCGTCGACATAAGGCGATGCCTCGTCGACCCGGCGCCCGACCGCGGCGACGATCTTCTGGATGATGCGCAACAGATGCCGCTCGTCCTTGAAGCGGATCGATGACGGCTCGAGCTTGCCATGGCGCTCGACGAACACCGAGTCATAGCCGTTGACCAGGATGTCGGTGATGCTCTCGTCCTTGAGCAACGGCTCGAGCGGCCCGAGGCCGAGCAGTTCGTCGAGCACGTCGCTGACCAACCGCTTGCGCTCGGCCAGGTTGAGCGCGTGCTTCTGCAGCGACAATTGTTCGTGGACGATCTCGCCGATCTCGGCCTGGATCTGCTCGCGCGACATGGTTTCGAGCGCGGACAGGTTGATCAGGTCGAGCAGCCGCTGGTGCAATTCCACCTTGAGCGCGGTGTGGCGATCGGCCTCCGCTTGCGACTGCTCTTCCTTGTCGGGCACGACCGCTGCCTGCCCGGAGGCAGCGCGTTCGCCGGTCCGTCTGATCTGCCAGGTACTCATCAGCCGCGCTCGAGCAGCATGTCGATCGCGTCGAGCAGCTTGTTGAGATCGCGGGACACCGCGCTCTTCGACTTGATGTCGCCGATCATCACCCCGCGATTGAGCGCGGTGTTCATCAGCGAGAAGTCGTTGGTGACGCTGAGCCCGATCTGGCGACCGATCGTCTCCGAAGCATCCTTCAGGTTGATCTGCTGGAACAGCTTCTTCTCGACGCGGTTGACCACGACCTGGATCTTGTCGGCCGCGACGCCCAGCTTGACCAGCAAGGCGAGTTGGCGCTGCGCCTGCCGCAGGCTGGCGATCGACAGTTCGACGATCAGGAACACCACGTCCGACTGCGCGACCAGCGAGAGCGACCAATTGGTCCAGTCGCTCGGCAGGTCGAGGAAGACGGTGCGATATTCCGCGGTTGCCAAATGGATGATGTCGCAGATCTGATCGACGCCGACGGTGTCAGTCGGCATCAGGTCGGCGGGGGCGGCGACGACCCGCAGGCCCGATTCATGTTCGGCCGCGACCGACGCCAGCACGGCGGGGTCGAGCCGCTTGCCGGCTTCCAGCAACTCGCTGACGGTCAAGGCCGGACTGATGCCGAGATGCGTCGCGGCATTGCCGCCCTGAAGGTCGAGATCGAACAGGCACGCCTTGAATCCGCGATCCGCCTCGCGCTGGGCATAGAGCGCGGCGGCCTGGGTCAGCAACGCGGTCGCGCCGACTCCGCCGACGCTCTTGATGATCGACACGACCTTGCCGGTCGGCGTCGCCTGGGCCAACCCGCGTTCGATCTCCTCGCGCATCCGCTCGAGCACGGTTTCGAGGTCGTTGCGCACCAGCGGCAAGGCGATGACGTCCTTGATGCCCGCGCGCAGCAGCGCCTGCATTGTCGGGACGGTGGGGTTGCGCACTGCCGCGATCACCGCGACCGATGGATTTTCGACATGCAGCCGGACCAGCCGCGCGAGCGAAGCCGGGCGATCCGGGCGCACCTCGATCACGATCACACGCGCGCGCTGGACGATCTCTTCCGGGACCTCGTCATCGGGCTCGATCTTGCTGGTGTCGAGCGACCAGCCGGCAACGACGCTGGGGCCGAATTCGGCGGTCAGCACTTCTTCCTGCGACAGGACGAGCTCGACCGCCGCGCCGGGCCGCCTGATGGTCCAGCTATTCGGTTCGAACTCGGACAAGTCTACCGCTCCCACAACGCAAACTCCCATCTAACCAGTCTTGCCGTCTTCCAGCGTCAGCGAGGCGGCATAAGCCGGCAGGTTGAGGCTGGTGCTTCCGAAGAAGCGGAAAAGCATCGGCGTGAATGTCATATTCTTGAGCTTTACCGTGATCAGCGGAGATACCTGGATTCCGTTGGGATCCCCGGCATAGCCCAAGCCCGAATATTCATAGCTTATCGTGACGTTGTCGGCGGTCAGGCTGGGATAGAATCGCTGCATCTGGGTCACGATGGCGTTGAACGCGGCCGTGTTGATGGGCGTAAGAGTGGGGCAAGTCGCCCCCGTCTTGCAGGTGCAGGTCACCGTACCGCCGGTCGATTTGCAATCGGCGCCACCGAACGAGCTAAGCGGGATCGGATCGCCCTGCGGGATCCCGCCGGCCACCGCGAAGTCATAGGTTGCCAGGCCACCCGGCACGACGTCATTGGTGACCGCGAAGCGCACACCCATCTGGGTCGCTTTTTCCGCACGGTTGCAGGTCCACAGGAACCGGCCGAGATCGACCGTGCCGATCATGAACGACAGCAACAGCGGCGTCAGCAGGCCGAATTCGGCGGCGGTCCCGCCATGCGTCGATCGCAGCAGCGCGCGGATCGCCTTCATGCGCCCACCACCGCCGCTTGCGCAGTCGCGTTGAGGTTGATCGTCGTCTTGGTGATGCCGAACGCCTTGAACAGCGAGGGATAGGGCAGCGTCGCGGTCACCGAGACCACCGGCACCCCCGCCGACGAGGCAGTATAGATGCCGCCACGATAGGTGGTGTCGGTGTTGCACGCGACCGACACGACGACGGTTGAGTTGCTGGTCCAGCCGTTGAGGCGAACGTTGCCGGTCCCGTCGACGGTGTTGGTGCGGACCAGATTCTGCGTTGCCACGGCAACGGCACTGGTATCGTTGGTCACCGCGGCACAATTGACCGGATAGCGCCGCGACGCGTAGCGGGCGCCGTCGCGCACGCCCTTCAGCATGGCATGTTCCGAAAGGAAGTAATTGCCCAGATCGACCGCGCCGCAAGCGAGCACGAGGAATATCGGCGTGACGAGCGCCATCTCGACCGCCGCGGAGCCGCGGCGGCAGGCCAACGCCCGCGAGGCGACCGAGGCGCGCCGCCCGATCATTCGATCAGATAGGGTACGTCCTTGCGTACCACCTGACCCGCCGCCCCACCCGCACTACCGCTGGTGGTTGTACCGATCACTTCGACATAGACCTCTTTTTGATCGGTATACGTCGCCTTGTTTTTGCCGCTCCCGCCGGTTCTCCCATAAGACGGTTCGACCAGGAATACGTCGAGCCATTTGGCAACGGGTATCTGGGTGGTCTTGCCATTGACCGAGAGCGCGTTGCAATTGAGCACGGCGACCGACATGCGGCGGCGGTCAGGGGTCGAGGCGCCCGGCGTCAGGCCGGCGCGGCCAGTCGCGGGAACGCCGAAACCGGTATTTTTGCCCGATAAAGCTTGCGGGATGCTAATGCCATGAGCGGAGCCATTCGAAACGATCGACGGGTGGGCGAGCTCCCATTGATAGACTTCATAACGTGTCGCGGTGGCTGAAAGCCCCGTCGCGGCCACCCACATCGATTGATTGGCATAACCGTAATTTACACGGAAATAGGCGTCGCGATCCCAGTTGCCGTTGCCGGTGATGTCGCAAGCCCCCGATGTGCCGGCCGGCACTGCGTGACACATGTCGCGCGGATATCCCATCATGTCCGGATCGGCGCTGCCGTCGCTGGGCAAGGCGCCAACCGCTGTAGGCCGGTATGGCTTGGGCGACTCTGACCAACTATCGTTGGAACAGCTGGTACCGTTGTTCGAATTGCAGACCAGATCCTTGCGCGTATTGGCGGACGGTGAGCAAGTGCCGCCGTCCTGCGACGGACAGGTCGGATTACCATTGGCGAATATATCGAAACGCGTGTTGAACGCGGACAAAACCGACGCCGTCATGCCCGGTTTAGTCGTAACCCCGGTGAGGGGCGAGCAATCGCCGGGCGGAGTATTGTATCCCAGCGATTCGGCGAGCGCGTTGGCGCCGTTGCCGAAATTGGTGTCGAGCCAACCGAAATTGCCCGGGGCGGTGGCATTGCCGGTCACTAGCTTTAGCCCGGTGCCCGTCGCCACGTTGAAATCAGCTAGATAATCGGTGTTGGTCGCTGTTTCGGCGGGATTGCAGATCATCACCGGCGGCACTTTGCAGATGCCCGACGCCACGCCGGCGAACGCCTTGGCGTTGATCGATCCCGAGGTGAAGGCGGCAACCACCGGGGTCAGCGCATAGCGCGCCTGCTTGGAGTCGACGGTGACCTGGACGAAATAGGAATTGGCGTCGCCGGTCGACAGCGTGGTTTTGGCCTTGTCCTGATAGAATAATATGTTGGCATCGGACACCGACACCGACCGATTGCCGCCGTCATTGGCGAACAATGCCAGGTTGGTGATCAGCGTCTTCGCTGCTGCCTTGGCGCGGGTCTGCGCGCCGGTCTTGCCGTCAAGCTGTGCGGCGGCGGCGAGCGCGGCATGGTCGGCGGCGTCCTGAAGCTCGGTATGCATGCCGACCAGGCGAGAATAATCGAATCCGATCCCTGCCGCGCCGATCAGCGCGAACAAAGATATGGCGACGATGGGCGCGACCGATCCGCTCTCGGACTTCCAGAGCTTTTGGGTTGCGCGGCGCATGTCAGTTGGAACTGGGGGGGGATCCCCCCCCGCCTCCGCCGCCGGAACCTCCGCCGCTGCCGCTGCCCGTCGTCTGGGCCTGGGGCTGCTTGACCGTGCCCTTGCGATAGCGCTCGGCGGCGTTCGCCGCCTGCGTGCCCGATCCGCCTTCCATCACCGCGGCCTCGGCGGGCAAGGGCCTGGGCTCGGGATTGATCGTCTGAAGCGCATAATCGGTCTTCGCCGCGTCACCCAGAGTCGTGTCGATCGGCGTGCAGCCGGCCAACAGCGCGATGCCCGCAATCGTGATCGGAAGAATGAAGCGCATGTCGGTCACCTTTGCGGCGCGTAGCCATTGGGACCGGAAAAGCCTCCGGCGGGTGGTGTCGGTTTCGGCCCGTCCTTGGGCGGTTCGTTCGGATCGAACGGGTTGGTCCCGACCGCCTTGTCGGTCCGCCCGTTGAGGAACAGGTCGAGTTCGCTCGGCGGCTGGACGCGATCGGTCGGCAGCCGCATCTGGCCCGCCGGCACCGGCCGCACCAGACGCGGCGTGACGATGATGACCAGCTCGGTTTCCTGGCGCTGGAACCCGCGCGAGCTGAACAAGGCGCCGATGATCGGGATCGACCCGAGCAACGGGAATTGCCTGACGGTGCTCTGGAAATCCTTGCGCAACAATCCGGCGATCGCGAACGACTGGCCGTCGCGCAGTTCCAGCGTGGTCTTTGCGCGCCGCGTTTGCAGGCCGGGAATGGTCAGGCCGTTGATCGTGACCGATGCCGAGGGATCGATCGAGCTGACTTCGGGCGCGACCACCATGTTGATCACGCCGTCGTCGAGCACGGTCGGCGTGAACGCCAGGCTGACCCCGAACGGCTTGTATTCGACCGTGATCGCGTTGCTGCCGGCATTCTGGCCGCCGCCGCTGCTGCCGCCCTGCGACACGGGCACGGGAAATTCGCCGCCCGCCAGGAACGATGCGGATTCGCCCGACAAGGCGACCAGGGTCGGTTCGGCCAGGGTGGTCACCAGGCCCTTGCGCTCGAGCGCGTCGAGCGCGGTGAAGATGTTGAGATTGCCGAGCGAGATGCCCTTGGACACCACGCCGAACGTGTCGAGGATGCCGGACAAATTGACCGTCGGCACTCCGTTCTTGTTGGTCAGCAGCGCCGTTCCCGGCGCGGTATTGCCGATGCCGCCCTGGAAAGTGTTGGCGCCATTGCCGTTGGTGAAGGCGGTGTTGATCCCCAGGCTCTTCGCTACGTTGCGGTTCATTTCGGAGAACCGCACTTCCAGCATGACCTGTTGCGCCGCGCCGACCGACAAGAGATTGACGACCTTGTCGCCAGCATAGGTGGCGGCGATCTGCTTGGCGCGATCGATCGCCGGGCCGCTCGACACGGTGCCGGTCAGCACGACGGAATCGCCGGACATGCGGACGCCGATCTGCTCGCTCGGCATCAGCTCGCTGAGCTGACGGCGAAGCGAGATGACATCCGGCCCCACCGCGACGTCGATCACGAAGATCAGATTGTTGTTCTTGTCATAGAGCGTCAGGCTGGTCGTGCCGATCTTCTTGCCCAGCACATAGAGCGAGCGGTTGGTCAGCGGCAGGACGTCGGCGACATCGGCGTTGCCGATCAGCGCCTTGGCGAACGGCCGGTCGGCGGTCAGCACCTGGCTCTTGTTGACGGCGACGTCGAGCTCGCCGGCGCGCAGATTGGCGTCCGCCGCCCTGACCGTTTCCTGTGCCTGGGTCATCGTCGGGACGACGATGGCGGCGGCGCCGGCCGCCAGTGCGAGCACGCGAAGGCGCGCCTTCATGTCAACGACCGACATAGCGACCCACCTCATAGCTGCTGTCCTTGGTACCGCGCACGACCATGACCGTCAGGTCGGGGTTCGGCGCGGGCGGCTTGGGGGGCATTCGTGGTCCCGCTGGCGGCCCATAGGCGATCGGCGCCGGCTGATAGCGCGGCGCACCGTCCGAATAGCCGCCGACATAGGCGCCATCGCGCAGATCGTCGGTGCTGACGGTTTCGACCGTCGGACTGGCCTCGGACGCGGGGTTGACCAGCGCCAGGCTCAATTGCCCGACCTGTTGCGCCAGCGCGAGTTTCTGGGCATCGACTTGGGCCACTTCGAGCGTGGCGGTCTTGCCGATCGCCGGCTTGTCGGTGCTGTCGCTGGCGTCCTGGTCGATCGCGATGACGCGAACCTTTTGCAACAGGACGTCGGTGATCTGCTGGCTGTTGCCGTTAGGGTTCATCGGCGTGCGCGTGACAAGGACGTCAACGACGTCCCCCGGCAGCACGAACCCGCCCACTCCGGCGACGTCGCTGAGGCGCACGGCGACCGCGCGCTTGGTCGGATCGAGCACCGCGGAGATCGCCGCGCGGCCGCCTTCACCCGAAATCTTGGAACGCAGGATCGGCTCGTTCGCCGCCATCGGGCGGAGCGCGACGCGCGTATGGTTCATCGGTAACAGCTGCGGGATCGAGCTGAACGTCCCTTCGGGCAGCGAGCCCGCCGGCCAATCGACCAGCCGCACCTTGTCGGGCGTGATCGGCGTGCCGAAATCGAGCGGTACGCTCGCCACCGCGACCTTAACCGTGCCCTGGGGGCTGGTGACCTGTTGCTGTTCGACCCGGCCAAGATAGGAATTGGCAAGGAAAACCGCCGCGAGCCCGATCAGGATCGCGACGCCCAATATGATAAGCCCTTGTCCACGCATGATTACCGACCCCCCGCCGGCCGATCGCTAGCCGCGATCGAAACGGGGCCGCGGATGATCCGCGGCCCCGCTCGGTTCATTAGCAGCCGGCGCTAGTGCTGTTGGCGACGCAGTTGGCCGCCTTGTTCATGGCGCCGCTGATCGAGGTGCCGAGCCCATAGGCGGCAACGGCGATACCAGTACCTACGATCGCCAGGATCAGCGCATATTCGGCCGCCGAGGCACCACTGGTGTCGGTCAGCAAATTCTTGATCATCATCATGTCGAAAACTCCTTCGATGCCGGATTCACATCCGCCAGATTGACGGGGCGCCCCCTCCCGAGCGCCCCGTCAACCTCTCAGCAAGCGCCGGCAGTGCTGTTGGCCACGCAGTTAGCGGCCTTGTTCATGGCTTTGCTGATCGAGGTGCCGAGCCCGTAGGCGGCAACGGCGATGCCGGTGCCGACGATCGCCAGGATCAGCGCGTATTCGGCCGCCGAAGCGCCGCTGTCGTCCAACAAAAGATTCTTGATCATCGTCATGTCACTTCCCCAATTCCCCGCCGGATTTCTCCGGCCCCAACTATTCCGTGGGCAGTCTGGGATCGGGCGTGTCCAAACTCGTTCGAGAGCTGGTCCGATCAGTCGTCCCCGGAATGCGAGATGATGAAGGGGCCCAACCGGGTAACGTGTCAATAACTGACGATTTTCATAATTCTTTCAGCGGGTTAGTCTTAATTTATGTTAACCAACTTAGCTTTAATCGTTTTTTATCAAACACTTGTCTGAAATGACTTGGGGAAGGGATGCTGTCGGTTAACCATCAATAATCGCAGAAAAAATGTGCCGCGCGGGACGATAGGCATAGTTTGTATATCCTTCGTCATACCCATTCCGGGCCTGACGGCACGTAACGCTATGTCGCATTTATCCAACGGTATGAATCGCCTGTCCGATTCCTACAAATCGGCGAATCACTTTGTCAAAAAACGAATCACCTATTAGGCAATGATCGGGTCCGGGGGGATTTTGAAATGGCGCAATTAGGCATGCCAAAATGAGTAAGGGAAATGCCAGCCAAGCTGACCTTCCCGATATTGCCTTTCTACTGTTAACCAGTTTCATCGCGTTCGCATTCGTGACGGTTTTGAGCTCGGCATTCGCCGACGGAGACACCGGATGGCATATCGCGACCGGACAATGGATCGCGGCGCACAGCACGGTTCCCCGATCCGACCCCTTCTCCTTCACTGCGCGCGGCCATCCCTGGGTCGCGCACGAATGGCTGTCCGAACTGCTGATGTACGGCGCCTGGCGATATGGCGGATGGAGCGGGCTGATCCTGCTGTTCGGCACCGCCTCGGCGGCGCTCTATGCCATCATCGCGCTCCATTTGCGGCGTTGGCAGCGTCCCGGCGCGGCGGCGCTGATGATGGTCTATCTGTCGATCGGGCTGGCGCAGTCGCTGTTGGCGAGGCCGCATTTGCTCGCTTTGCCGATTCTGGCGGCGTGGCTGATCGCGCTCCTGCGCGCACGCGAGCGCGATCGCGCGCCCCCGCTCGCGCTCGGGATTCTTATGTTGGTCTGGGCCAATGCGCATGGCAGCTTCGTATTCGGCCTGGCGCTGGCCGGCGGGCTGGGGCTGGAGGCGCTGGTTGCGGCTGCGCCGAGCGACCGGCTGCGCGTCGTGCGGCAATGGGGGCTGTTCGGCATCATTTCGCTCGCCGCCGCTATAGCGACGCCTGCCGGGCTCGATGGGCTGCTCTATCCCTTCTATGTCAACAACCTCTCGATACTCTCCTTGATCGCCGAATGGCGACCGGCTCGGCTCACCGCATCGAGCCTGGAAATCCTGCTATTGAGCGGGCTGTTCTTCCTGCTGCTGCGCCCTGTCCGCATTCCAATCATGCGGCTGCTGATTGTGCTGGCGGCGCTGCACATCACATTCGAGCATGTCCGCAATCAGATGGTCCTGGTGACGCTGGCGACGATCCTACTGGCCGAGCCGTTAGGGCGCGCCTGGGCCGACGGTGCGGAGCGGCCACGTCTCGCACTGCTGCCGCGGTTATGGGCGGAGCGGCGGGAGCTTGCACCGTTGCTGGCGGTCGGACTGCTACTGTTCCTTGGAACCGCGACCTACCGCCTGATTACGCCATTCGACCGTCCCGACAGTTATGGCGTACCGATCACCGCTTTGCGTAACCTCCCCCCCGGATTGCGCGAAAAGCCGGTGTTCAACGAATATAGTTTCGGTGGCCTGTTGGCGTTCGAGGGTATCGCACCCTTCATCGACGGGCGATCGGACATGTATGGCGACGCGTTCACTACCGACTATTTCAAGATCGCCAATGGTGACGCCGCGCGCTGGAAGGCTGCCGAAGCGCGCTGGAAATTCGCCTGGACGATCCTACCGCCCGACACTGCGCTGGTGAAGATTCTCGATCGAGAGCCGGGCTGGCACAGGGCCTATGCCGACAAATGGGCAGTGATCCATGTGTCCGATCGAGCGCGGGAAACTGTGCCGACGCGTCCAGACTAACCAGCGAGGCGATAAACTTCAGTTTGTGCCAGCCTCGAGCGACGGCGCTATTCGGCCGGGATTGGTGCTTGATCGGTCGCAGCGACTGGCTGGCGGACCGCCACCGCCATGGCGAACAGGGCAAAGCCGGTCGCGATCGTCCATGCGAAGATCCGGGTCATGAACCATGCGTGGACATAGAAATGGTGGTTGAAGACCGCGACCCAGGCGACCAGCACGAGATTGGATGCGGCGACCAGGGTTGCCCTCTCCCGCAAGTCGGAACGACGGAGACGGATAAGGCCGAGCGCGCCAAAGGCGATCGTGAGCAACAGGATCATCACGACGAACCCCGGTTGCCCTCCCATCATCTCTCCCAATCCGCGGGAAACGCGGATGACGATGTTTGCGATGTTCGGCGGTGGAATGTCCTCGAATTGCGCCGACCCTGCCAGCCTGGCGAATAGCTGGTCTCGCATCGACGTTACCGCGCCCTGTGCGAACACTATCTGGGCCAGCACAATCTTGATCAGGACCATCGTCGCGATGGCGGTAATGAACGCGATGCATGCCAATGCGACGCTCGACTTCAATCGATCGTCCCGTCGCTCCGCCATGGCGACACCCGCGATCGTCAGGGCTATCCCCAAAGGTATCCCGCCGGTCAGAAACTCGAATATCGCGGTCAATGCACCGAAAGCCGCAACCGGGACGACGAAATCCACCGGTCGCGACTGCGCGCTGAAACTGGTCGTTTCCAGCCATAATGCATAGCCGAGCAACACGGCATCGGCCGGGCCATGCCCGAGCGATTGGCTGAAATGTTCGAAGCCGAAAAACCGGGCGAAGGCGAGAAAGAAGCACAGCCAGAAAATCACGTTGACGGTCGCTCCGCCCCGGAGCGCCTGTCTCATCGCGAGAGCAACCCCGGCGAGCAGCAGGGCAGCAATGATCAACTGATAAAGTGTACGTACCGCCCGAACGGGCAAGACCTCCAGCAGGGCACGGGCGAGGACGGTATGGCCGTGGATATAGTTTTGGTAGAAGCTGAGTGGACCGTGTTTCCCTTCGAGCACCGATCGCTTGAGTTCCTGACAAACGGCGGTTGTACGATCCGCGAGATCATTCGGCGGCGTCACCGTCATCTGCACCCGGGTTCCCGATCGCGTAATGGCCTGATCGAGGATTAGGCAGTCGTTGAACTGGTGGGCGCCGATCCGCGTGTCGGTGTCGAGAATATCGGCTTCGGTCAGATCGCCTGCCTTGAATGCCGTCACGACAGCGGCGGTAGCCTGGCGCGAATCGCTGCCAAGACTAATCCATGACAACGCAAGCAAGATGGCATAAAAAATCGCAGCGACCGCAATCGATCGCATAACTGCCGACATCATGATCGCCCCCGACCGCATATAATAGACGTACAGCGATATGAGCCAGAAGGCGAGCCGGCGCCGACTACTTGGCTGCGGTCACGAGGCTGCCCGACTATATTCAGTATATGGTGCGGCAGGCGTTCGGGCGATCGGGTATTGGTCCGACCCGATCGTAGGTCGTGAATTCCCCATAATCGGGACCCCGACGATAGGCGCGCATCAGCCGGGCAAAATCGGGATCGGTCGAAAGATACTCGACCAAACCAATCTTGAGATAGCGATTAGCATAGCGATCACCGAGGATGCGCCGCGGAGGATTGCAGGCAAGGTCGTCAACGATGCCGCGCCGAATATCGGCGATCAGCCGCGCCATCGCTGGGTTCGGCTGTTTGGCCCGCGACGCTTCCACCGCATAGAATAAGGGCGAATAGGTCACCGAACGCGAAGGCCAGACGAAATGGCGCTCCTCCGGGATCGGCCAATAGGCGCTACCCGTAAGCGCCGCGACGGCGTCGCCGGGACGGAGGTCGCTGGTGGCAAGCAGCGCATCAGCGTCGTCCCTTGCCCGCAACCCTTGAACGAGCGGAACCGCCAGACAAAAGATCGTCAAAGTCGCCAGCACGATTCCGGCGCGCGCGGCAAGAGGCGGGTCGCGGCGGAGCCGCTCGGCTTCCGCCGCGATGGCGAGCGCAAAACACCCCATGGCCGGCACGCCATGGTAGCGCCAACCTTTCCCCTGCAAGAAATAGGCGGCCAGAAACGCCAGACCGGCGATCAGCGTGGCTTGGGCGATCGATGATCGCGGCCGGCCATAAAGCGCCAAGCTGAGCAACGACAGACACGCCATCGTCGCGACTGGCTGCGCCAACAGATAGGCGATCGGCCTGTGGTCGCCCTGGTAGATCATCAGCATCGGCAGGCTCGCGACGAAATAAGCACGAGCGAACAGCAGGACACTTAGCGCGTAACCGACAAGGGCGCCTCCTAACGCGAAAGTCTCCGGCCTGAACGGCAGGCGGCGCGTCCGAACCAGAAGCAGGATTTCCAGCACGACTGGAGCGAGGAGGAAGTACGGCTTCAGAGCGATACCGAAAGCGGCAAGGAGTCCGCAGGCGATCGCGATCGTCTTGCCCGTCGCCAATCCATCGGCTCGCCGCGCTGTGAGGACGAGGTACGGCACGATCGCGATGAGCGTCAGATGTTCGCGCTGCCCGAACACGTCCAAAAACGCGAGCAGCGTGATGACGGGAAAGCAAAGGACGATCAGCACACCGCTCTGCAAATCGCGGCAGAGCCGGCGGACAAGCAACAGCGCGAAGACATCGAACGCGAGCACCGACAGGACCAGCACATGATAGCTGCTCACCCCGAGCAGCTGCGCCAGGTCGACGACCGGTATCGCCGCCCAGAACCACAAAGGCGGGTTTACCTCGATGATGTCGGTATAAAGCGTGATGCCATGGGCGAGCTGGCGCGCGACCCATAATTGCCAGGCGACGTCGTTGACCATCGCCGCGTTCCACTGCAGCGCACCGGCCGCGGCCACGAGCAGCAGCGCCACCACCAGCGGCCAGGCCGGCGCCGTGCGCGGCGATGGCGACGGGCTATCGGCCGGCGACGCCATCGAACATCGCGGTGCGACGCAAGATCTCGATCGAATGAACCCGCCCCATCCAATCCTATTTACAGGGATCGGCGAGCGATTGCGATCAGCAGCGGCTACTCAAACCGGAACCCGCCACCGGTACGTCAGATTCACCCGGCGCGACAGCAGCAGATAGGGGAGCCAGATCGCGACGCTGATCAGCACTTTCTTGAGATTGCCCTCGAGCATGTCGGCGAGCGAGGCGCTCACCGATGGCGGCAGGTTGGCGACATTGCCCATCACGCGTGCGATGCAGATCTGCATCAGGATATCGATCGCCCAGACCGCGGCCAGGAAGCGCGGGAAGAGCGGAACGTGGCGCAGCGCGAGGACGAAGGCGAAGCCGTAGAGGCAAGACAGCAGCACCAGGTCGGCCAGCATCATCGCATAGAGCGTGCGGAACCAGTCGGGCGCCATGCCGCCCAGAGCCGGTATGCCAGTCAGGAACTCGAAGGTCCGGACGGGCACGTTGATTAGGATGCCGACCAGCAACGAGGCCATGAACCCGGTCGCGCCGTACAGCGGCATCGACCGCGCAGTTACCGCATCGACCCGGCGCCAGCGACCGAACCGCGCCAGGCGCTGTGTCGGCTGGGCATGGAGCGCCGTCGCCGGAAAGGCGGACAGGCCGAGCAGCACGGTGACGATCGGCGCTACGACCAGCAACAGATAGGGCAGGGCATTTCCGAGCTCGTCGCCCGGCGTCAGGATCGGCGTCGCGGCGAACGCGATCCTGAGGCCGCAGGCAAAGCCGGCGAATAATACCCAGATCAGCATCAGCCGGGGCAACCCGACTTCGAGCTTGCAGACGAGCGCAAGGCTGCGCGCGGTCAGCGCACGGCCCGCCGGGTATTCGCTCAACGATCGCATCCGATCCCCTTTGGCTGATGACCAGAGTATCAACCGAAATCGTTGCCGTCTCGTAAAGGTTCCGCGCGGGGGTGGTCCGCTGTTCGGTTATGGTACGGGGGGCGTGAGGCCGATGCGATCGGCTTTCAACCGTCACGCCGGCCTTGTGCCGGCGTCCACCGGGCGGCGATCCCGGGACAAGACGCTCCAAGGACCGCGCCTGCCGCACGGTGGATGCCGGGACGAGCCCGGCGTGACGAAGTTCGAGAGTGTCTATCGAACCTGATACACTCGCGCTCACAAGATGCGCGGTCCCCATCGGCATATATCCTTTGGCCACTCGCTCCCGGCATGGCGCTGAATTGATTCTCGAACTTTGTTCCCGCGACTCGCCGCCGATTCGGAGCGGTCCGTCGCCGAGTCGGTCCGAGTCGGACATGTCGATTCCATCCAACCCTTAACAATCTAACTTAACGAAGTAATAATCATACATGTCATCGTAACTATATTCCAAAGCAGCGATCGGCGTTCGGATCATCCGGGCGCGAGAGGCGAGAGGCGCTTCTCAAGTACGAGTTGGACTAGTCATCGGAAACCAAAGTTATATTCGAAAAACATTTTTGATGATTTATGCAATAGATTTTTCGAGTGACTTTGAGTCGAAAGTTTTGTCCCAATAATAAACAGCAAAAAAATCCGTATTAGTGAATCACTATATCCATAGTTATAGGTGAGATAACCGCAGCTATATTGTGTATTCGGCAAGTTACCTGATTTGGTTAATGAAGCGTAAAAAAATCTTCTTGCGTTTTTGCCTGCTCGGTCAACAAAAGAGCCATCGTTCATTTGTCCGGGAGGGGGCAGCGAACCGTGACTTGCCGGGGTTCATTGACGACGATCGTGTTGGCGATCGGCATCGCGCTGCTTCCGCAGGGCGCTGCCGCGCAAACGGTCTATGCCGACGGGCAGCCCGGCGTGGTTGGCGGTCATCGCGATCTGCCGGTGATGGTCACCGCGTCGGTCGGCGGCCATTGCGGCTTCGCCACCGGGTCGGCGCCCTCGGGCACCTATTCGCAGCCGGATTTCGACGTCGTCGGTCTCAACCACGATTTCACCTTCGCGCTCGATTGCACCGGGCCGTCGCGGGTGGCGGTCGTCTCGGCCAATGGCGGGCTGTTGACCGCCGGCTCGGTGCCGAACGGCTATATCACGCTTGCGCCCTATGACGTGGCGCTCAACGTGGTCGGATCGACCGCGACGGCGACCGGGTCATGCGCGGTCTCGACACTGACCGCGACTTCCGGCGCGCCCTGCACGTTCCGCGGACCGGTCAGCCAGTCGCAAGGCCTGCTGCTCAATTCGACGTCGGTCAATCAGCCCGGCACATATCTCCGCGTCAGCGCCCCCGCTTATGGCGGCCCGGGCACGCTGGTCAGCGGCTCCTATTCCGACACCCTGACGGTGACGGTGAGTGCGGCGTCATGACGATGCCCACACAAATGACCGCTTTTCCCGCCCTCGGGGGAAACGGCCGAACTTCAACCGAGGGTGGGCGAAACCGTCCGGGGGGGCAGTGCTCGCCAACGGCAACATCTGTGAAAGGGACAGTACAGTGAAAAAGTTGATTCTTATGGCGCTCGGCGCCGGTTCGATGATCGCGATTGCGGCTCCTGCCGCCGCGCAGAATGTGACGGGCACGGTGAACATCACCGGTTCGGTGGCGCCGAAGTGCCTGGTCGTTCCCGGCTCGGGCTCGACGTTCGGCACGACCGTAGCGCTCGGCGAACTCGCCGACACCACCGGCAAGATGCGCACCGACCTCGCCGCCTCCTTCAATGCCAGCACCGGGCTCACCGCCCGCGTCGTCTGCACCACGGCAGCGCCGACGATCAGCGTCGACGCCGATCCGATCACGGCGGCCACCGCGCTCGGCGGCGGCGGCTATGACAACAGCATCGACTTCACCGCCAGCGTCGCGGTGACCACGACCACCGGCCCGGCGGGACCGTTCACCAACGACAGCGCCGCTGCCGCCGGTGCCGATACCGCGATCGGCGGTCGCCTGGCCAATAACGGCGCGGACAACATCGCCATCAGCGCGTCGAACTTCCGCACCGACACGGTCAACGACCTGCTGGCCGCGGACCCGACCTACACGGGCAAGATCACGGTCGTGATCAAGCCGGGCGCGTAATCGACCTCCAAACGGGGAATGTTGAAATGAAGACCTCGATCCTTGCCGCCGCAGCGGTCATCGCCGCCACGGCAGCCATGCCCGCCGCCGCACAGAATGCGATGGGCACGGTGACGATCAACGGCTCGGTCGCCGACCGGTGCCAGTTCACCCTGCCGTCCGACGTGATCAATGCCGGCGAGCTGTCGCTGCAGGGATCGGGGGCTACCGCGGGCAAGCTGGATCCCAGCAAGCTCGACGGCCAGAGCCGGACCTTGCAGGGCTGGTGCAACGGCACTGCCGCCACGATGAGCGTGGAGGCGCAGCGCCTGGTCAACACGACCTTCACCACCACGCCGCCAGCCGGTTTCGACCGGGTGGTGAACTACACCGCGACCGCGACCGCCAACAGCGCCAACGCCACCGACACGTCGGTGACCGACGGCGCCGGCACCGCGGTTCCGGTCGGACTGTTCACGGGCGACGTGAAGGTCACGCTGTCGGGTTCGTCGAGCCCGACCAGCGGACTGCTCGTCGCGGGCGACTATTCCGGTCAGGTCCTGGTGACGCTGACTCCGTCGGTCACCCCGACGCCCTGACCGGTCCTGACGGAGAAGCTGCGATGAAGCGCCTCGCTCTTACCCTGCTCGCTGCGGTCGCCCTGCCGGGCATCGCGCATGCCCAGGCCACCGATACCGCGACCGCCGATGTCGGCGTCTCGGGAACGGTCGCCCGGCTGTGCATGCTCGGCACGCCGACGCCCGCGCCGGTCGATGTCGGCCAGATGGCGAACACATCGGGGGCGAGGGTCGGCAAGATTGCCGTCATCGCGCCGCGCACGGTCACCTTGCCGGGCTCGTTCTGCAACTTCGCCGGATCGGCCATCACCGTGACGGCGACCGCGCTGGTGTCGAACGACGCCAGCGCGGTCGAGCCCGGCTTTGCCAAAGCGGTCAATTACACCGCCGAGGTGACCAACTGGGCGGCGGGGTCGGCGTCGGTGACCACTGCCGCCACCGCCGGGGGCGGATCGCCGACCGCCTCGGCGACCGGACCCACCCAGCCGGCGCCCAAGGTCGCCGATCTCGACGTCACCTTGTCCAATTTCACCGCACCGTCCGACTTTCTGCTCACCGCCGGCGCCTATAGCGGCCTGGTCGTGGTCAAGCTCGGACCGGTCGCTTCGGGGGGAGAGTGATCATGACGCGTAACCTGAAACGCTTGGCTATCGTGTCGGCAGCGGCGGTGGCGATCGCCTGGAGCGGCGCCGCCGCGGCCCAGACCGACGGCGTCAGCGACACCGACACCAAGAATTTCGCGGTTGTCGGCAACGTGCCCGCGATGTGCGTGGGAGGAACGATCGCCGGCACCGGCGGAACGTTCGACATGGGCGTGCTGATCGACCTCAACACCGGCCTGCTGCGCACCGATCTGGCCGCGCCGCCCAAGGTCCTGTCGGGCTCGTTCTGCAGCGCGCGCAGCACCATCACGGTCAATGCGACGCCGATGGCCGCGCAGACCTTTACCAGCACGCCGCCGACCGGCTTCTCGCGCCTGGTCGACTATACCGCCACCGCCGCCGGCTGGACGACGACTCCCGCCAGCTATGCGACCAGCGCGGGCAGCAACCCTGCCGCGGTGCAGACGCGCGGGACGGCGTTCTCCGGGGACATCACCGTCTCGGTCGGCAATTTCTCGACCAATGGCGGCGCGACCCAGCGGCTGGTCGCCGACACCAATTATCAGGGCAACGTCACCGTTACGTTGGCCGTGGCGTCCTGAGATGCCACGCGGCCTCCGCCTTGAAACGGTCTTGGTCGTCGGCGGGCTCCTCGCCTGGGCATCCCCCGCATTTGCCCAGTCGACCGTGGCGACCAAGACCCTGCCGGTTACAGGCAATGCGCCGCCGGTATGCGCGGTGGGCACGCCCCGGCTGGCGGCGGGCAACCAGATCAATTTCCGCGGGCTGAGCGGCAACACGCTGCAGATCGACCAGATGATCGATCCGACCACGCTGGCGGTCGCCGCCGCGTCGGTCGACGTGAAGTTCGATGCGGTGTGCAACTATCCGCACCGGCTGCGGCTGGAATCGCAGAATAACGGCCTGTGGCCGACCCTGCAGCGCACCCAGGCGCCGGCGCCGGGCTTCGGCTCGGCGGTGCCCTATCGCGCGACGGTGATGTGGGGCGTGGTCAACGGCGTGCTCAACGCCGACGCCGTGGCGCGCCGCGTCAACGACCAGCTGTTCAATGTCGACCTGCCGACGGCGGGTGAGATCGACCTGAAGCTCAACATTGCGCCGGGCGCGTCCAACGCCCGCGACAACGCTCCGCTACCGGCCGGCGATTATGCCGACACGATGCGGATATTCGTGGAGCCGCGCTGATGCACCGCATCGCCCTCATCGTTCCGGCTTTGATCGCGACCTGCGTCGCGGCGCAGGCACAGGCGCAGACGGTCAATCCCAACGACACCGGCCAGGGACGGCTGGAGATCGCCGGGCGGGCGCCGCCGGCCTGCGTGCTCAACGCGCCGACCGCATCGGGCGGGCAGAACGCGACCTTCACCGGCATCGGCGCGACGAGCGGCGAGATCCGCATCACCGAATTCGGCGATCCGCAGACCGCGCAACCGCGCGGCGCGGCGATCAACCTGGCGCTGCCGGTGATCTGCAATTCCGCGCACAAGCTGACCGTGACCAGCGCCAATGGCGGTCTGCTGCGCGACGGCGGCAATGCGCGCAATCGCCAGTCGCCGACCGGATTCGGCGAATTCGTCGGCTATCAGATCAGCGCGAACTGGGCAGGTCAGAACGCCAGCGTGCAGACCATCAACAGCAACGTCCTCGCGATCGCGTCCGCCGATGGCGGCGCGGGCGACATGGGCCTGACGATCACGGTTCCGCCTGGGGGCGGGCCACTGGTCGCCGGGCGCTATGCGGACACGGTCACGGTACAATTTGAAGCAGCCTTCTAAACGACCCAGCGGGAGGGGGAAGTGAAGAGAATGAAGAGGATATTGATGAGTGCGGCCTTCGCGGCCGCCCTCGTTCTGCCACAGCAGATCGCGGTGGCGATGACGGTCCAGCCGGTCATCATCAACCTGAAGCAATCGGGCAACGGGATGACTCAGATCATCACCGTCGAGAATACGTTCGCGACGCCGTTGCCGGTCGAGCTGCGCGTGCAGGCGCTCGAGTTCGACGAGAATGGCGTCAAGGAAACGGGCAAGGATCCAGGCGACCTGCTGATCTTTCCGCCCCAGGCGCTGATCCAGCCGGGGCAGACGCAATCGTTCCGCGTGCAATATGTCGGCGATCCGGAGCTCAAGACCAGCAAGCATTATTACGTCACCGTGGCGCAGCTGCCGGTGAAGCTGCCGGCGGGCCAGTCGGCGATCCAGATCCTGTATAATTTCCAGGTCCTGGTCAGCATCGCGCCCAACGGCGCGAAGCCGGCGATCAAGGTGCAGAGCGCGGAGATCGGGCACAATCCGGCAGGCAAGCCGATTCCGCTGGTCACGCTGACCAACGCGTCGACCGCTTACGGCTATCTGTCCGAAGGACGGCTGCGGATCGTGGAAAAGGACGCGGCGGGCAAGGAAGTGTTCCGGCGCACATTGTCGGGTCCGGAAACGCAGCAGACGATTGGGTTCGGTTTGGTGGGGGCCAACCAGACGCGGCGCATGTCGCTGCCGATTGAGTTGCCCGTGGATGGGGGCAGCGTCGATGTCAGCTTCACGCCCGACGGCTAAGCGGCTCACCAGCCGCGTGATCGGCCTGATGCTCGCGAGCGCGAGCATCGGCGGGCTGTGCGCCCCGGCGCGCGCCAATAGCGACAGCCAGCAAGGCGTCGTGCCGCAAGCGCAGGAGCGGCGCGTCACGATCGACGCGCCGACCGCACCGACCGATCAACCGCAAACCAACCTCAACCCGACCGGGCGCGACATCGTTCTGACGGTGCCGGTGAAGGACGGCGGAACGTATCTCGGCGACATGCCGCTGACGATCACCGCCGCGGGCAAGCTGGAATTTCCGGCGCAGCGCCTGCTCGACTTGCTGTCGAACGTCCTCAATCAGCAATCCTTCACCGCGATCCAGTCGGCCCTGTCGACCAAGGCGGTGCTGACTCCGGCCGATTTCGACGCGGCCGGCGTCGGCATCCGCTACAATCCGCAGACGCTCGAGCTCAACCTGACGATCGCTGCGGAACGCCGCGCGTCGCGGTCGCTGACGGTCAGTCCGCTCGACCGCAACCGGGTCGGCAGCTTCGCCGCGCCGGCGGATTGGAGCGCCTATCTCAACATCCGCGGCTCGGAAGATTATATCCACGCCGGCGGCCAAAAGGGTTTCGCTTCACCGATCTTCTCGCTCGACGGCGCGACGCGGATAGGCGGCGTGGTCGCCGAGGGCGAAGCGATCTGGCAGCCCGGATCGAACGGCGTCGATTTCCAGCGGCTGGGGTCGCGGCTCGTCTATGACGACGAGAAGAACCTGGTGCGGTGGACGGCGGGCGACTTGCAGACCGTCTCGCGCGGGTTCCAGTCGGCGCCCGATATCGCCGGCATCTCGATCTTCCGGTCGTACAGCGTACTGCAACCGCAGCAGCTGGTCCGCCCGCGCGGCGACCGCAGCTTCCAGCTCAGCCGTCCGTCGACCGTCGAGGTCCAGGTCAACGGCCAGATCGTCCGGCGCCTGCAGCTCGCGCCGGGCACCTATAATCTGCGCGATTTCCCGTTCACCCAAGGCGCGAACGACATCCGCCTGTCGGTGATCGACGATACCGGGCGCACCGACCTGTTGCGGTTCAACCTGTTCCTCGACCAGTCGCAATTGGCCAAGGGACTGAGCGAATTCGGCCTCTATGCCGGCGTGCTCAATCCGCTCGGGCTGCACGGCCCGCATTACACCGACCAATTTGCCTTCACCGGCTTCTATCGCCGCGGCATCAGCGACTTCCTGACCCTGGGCGTCAACGCGCAGGCCGACAAGCACACCCAGATGGGCGGCGTGGAAGCGGTGGTGGCGACTCCGTTCGGCACCTTTGCCGGCAATTTCTCGCTGTCGAACATCAAGGGCTCGCACACCGGCCATGCCGCGACGCTGACCTTTCAACGGCTGATCAACCGCTCCAGCGGGCAAGCGGATTCGCTCAACCTGTTCGTCGAGACGCGCAGCCGATACTTTGCCCCCGTCGGGGTGCTGGTGCCCGACAACCAGTTCCAGTTCGAAGTGGGCGGCGGCTATTCGCACACGTTCAACGAGCGGCTCTATGCCGGGTTCGACGGGCGCTTCTCCAAGGGGCGCGGCGCTCAACGCGACCTGCAGACCTATCGCCTCACTACCGGTTACCGGATCTCCTCGACCGCGACGGTTACGGCCGATGCGCGCTGGGAACGCGACAATTTCGGGTCGCGGTTCGGCGGGCTGGTCTCGCTGGTCATCCGGCTTGGTCGCTATTCCACCGCACGCGCCGATTACGATAGCCGTGGCAACCGGGTACGGACATCGTTCCAGACGCTCTATGGACAGGGGGTCGGATCGTACAACATGACCGCCGATGTCGAACGCAGCGATGCCGGGTCGGGGATCAACTTCACCGGCAATTACTACACCAACCGCGCCGAATTGGGCATCAGCCATTTCGGGACGTTCCAGGATACGTTCGGCAGCGTCACGTCGCAGCGCACGTCGTTCCGCTTCGGCACCTCGCTGGCGATCGCCGACGGCGCCTTCTCGGTCGGACGGCCGATCTACGACAGCTTCGCGATCGTCACGCCGTACAAGAAGCTCGACGGCACCAACATCGTCGTCTCGCCATCGCCATTCGGCTATACCGCGAACAGCGGCGCGCTGAGGGCCGGCACCGAGCCGAGCCTGAGCTCCTATGCCGAACGCACGATCGCGGTCGACGCGCCCAATGCGAAACCGGGCGTCGATCTGGGGCAGGGGTCGTTCCGATTGCTGCCGCCGTACCGGAGCGGTTACAGACTCGTGGTTGGATCGGCCTATTCGGTGACCGCGATCGGTCGCCTGCTCGACATTGACGGCGAGCCCGTCTCGCTGGTCAGCGGCACCGCGGTCGAAGTCGCGCATCCCGAACGCACGCCGATCACGGTGTTCACCAACCGCGAAGGCCGGTTCGGCATCGGCGGGCTGGCGCCGGGCAAATGGCGCATCACTATGCTCGACGACAAGAAATCGGTCTTCGAAATCACCATTCCCGGCAACGCGGACGGTCTTGTCCGGGTCGACGAACTCAAAGCGGTCAAAGGGCAGTAAGTATGGCCTTGTCTCTGTTTCGACACGCACTTTTGGCGCTGGCAGTCGCCGCCGGGGCATTGCCCGGCGCGGCTCTCGCGGCCGGAAAATGCGGGCTCACCACCGTCAGCGGCGGTACGGCCAATCTGACCTATGATCCGTTCAACGGGACCACGACCTCGATCAACCTGACCGGCGTCACGCTGTCGCGCGTCAATGGAGCGGGGGGTGAGAAGACCGCGAACATCGAATTCTACGTCAAGGGGACGACCGCAGCGCAGAACGGCACCGTGCTGATCCCGATCAGCGCGACGGGATCGGGATCGGGCGGCCCGACCGGCAGTAATATCTTCTTCGGCACCAACCAGACTCCGCCGATCCTCAACATCAACGCTGGCAGTCCGGCGCCTGGCGTCTTCCGCTGGGCATTTACCGGCAACAACGCGGCGTCCGATGTCTTCACGCTCAACCTGACGCTGCAATTGCCTGCGAACCTCAATCTGAACGCCGGGTCCACATTGCCGTTCGATATCGTGTACAGCTGTAACGGCACCGGCGGTGGCGGCCCGTTCACCGATACCGGCACGGTCAGCAACGCGATCGTAGTCAATGTGATCGTGCTGAGCGGCCTGCAGGCAAGCTATGTCGGGACCAATCTCGACTTCGGCGAAGTCGGCAACCTGACCACCGCGCAAGTCCTGGCCGCGCCGGCGACCTATACGACGCCGACCACCAATTATATCCGCGTCGCCAGCTCGGGCCCGTACAAGGTCGATGTCGTCTCGCAGAACAATTACAAGCTGACCTTCGCGGGCGGCTCGCTGGCCAACGCCAACCAGACGCTCGCCTATAAGGGCCTGTTCCTGGGCCAGGCGAGGACGACCGCCAGCCCGACCTTCACGACGGTCACCTGCGTCCGCGCCGGCACCGACGCGGCGGCTGGCATCCTGCCGATCCGGGCGACCTTGCTCGAAGGCGGGCAGGGCAAGACGCCCGCCTCGGTCTATAGCGACACCATCACCGTCACGGTGACACCGCTATTGTCGACGGTGCCATCGCAACAGAATTGTCCCGCCTTATAGCGCGACGATCCGGAACGAGATCGTGCCCGGCTCGACATCCTTCGGCAAATCCAGCGAAACCGCGTGGGCAGCAATGCCTGCGCGGTTCGACTTGGTCACGCGGGTGGTGCCGTCCTTGCCGAGCGGCACTTTCTGGCCGTCAACCAACAGGCTCGCTTTGGCCATGTTCGCCGAATAATCGGCATAGACTTCATAGCCGTTGGGGTTGTTGCAGAACTCGTTGAGCGAACCGAGCGAGACCTGGCCGCCCTGGGCGGGGACCATCGCCGCGTCGACCGTGGCACGACACACCACCGGCACGAAGCCGCTGATGCCGATCGTGTACTGGGCCGAACCGACCGAGACATGGGGATCGGCCGCCTGGGCGGCCGAGGACGCGACCGCGAAAGCCGCGACTAAAGCAATACAAACGTTCTTCATATCGGCATCCTTGGATAGAAACGCGAGGATGCTTATGACGAAGACGTGTGAACATGCGGTCGTCCGGGATGGTAAAGGCGCGGATAACCTTTGGCGTGGTCTTCCCGGATGCCGCGAGAAGGAAGCGGGCAACGAATAGGCCGCCACCGGCCGGTCCGAATTGGAACGGGGCCGGCCTATCCGCTTGCTTGGTTGTTTCGCGGCTTGCGGGGCAGACCTTCAGCGTTCCTTGCTCTGGTAATAGCTCGCCAGCACGCCAAACGCCTGTTTGCGCTGGCCGGTTTCGGAAATCAGGCCCTTGCGGTTCCAACCTTGCTGGAAGTCTGGATTCTGCCGCCGTGGTGAGCGGAAGTCCTTCAGGATCCACGGTGACATGCCGCGCAGCGTTGGTATGCGGTCGACCATGCCGAGTGTCTTGCGGTAGAATTCAGCCTGATATTCCTCGGAGAACTTCTCCGGCATGCCGCGCAGATCGTGGAATCCCGCTTTGGCGTCGGCGCCGAATTCTGAGAAGATCAGCGGCTTGTTCGCGGGCACGCGAAACGAGAAGCTGGCTAGGTCGTCGAGCCGATCAGGCGTGTACCAGCCGAAATAAGTGTTGATCGCGACCACATCCAGCGCATCGGCGAGCGGGTCCGCCATCGCGATGATAGGCTTGCCGTCGGCACCTTGCGATCGCTCGGTCAGCAGCGCCGCGCTGACCAGTCGCGTGTCGTCGAGCTTGCGCACGTCGCTGACCAGGGTGCGCAGGAAAGTGTTGCGCGCGTCGGTCACCGGGGTTTCGTTGGCGACGCTCCAGATCGCGATCGAGGCGCGGTTGCGGTCGCGCATGATGTTTTCCGCGATCATGTTGCGCGCGATCGCCAGCGTATCGGGATTGCTCCAGGCGACGCGCCAATAGACTGGCACTTCGCTCCACACGATGATCCCCATCTCGTCGGCCAGCCGGGTCATCACCTCGGAATGCGGATAATGGGCGAGGCGGACATAATTGCCGTGCAGCCCATCCTTGATCTCGCCGAGCAGGGCGCGCGCCGCGGCCGGAGTCATTGCGCGCGTCGGCTCGGCGCCCAGTTCTTCCTCGTGCAGCGAGATACCGCGCAGGAAGATCGGCTTGCCGTTGAGCAGGATGTCGGGACCCCGCACTTCGATTGTGCGGAACCCGATCCGGTCGCGCCACTGGTCGTCGCCCGCGGCGATCGTCACGTCATAGAGTTTTGGCTGCTCGGGCGACCAGCGGACCAGCGCACGCGGGGCGGCGACCGTCGCGCGCCAGTCCCCCTTCGCATCGGTGGTTCCGGCAAGGTCGAGGCCGAGCGCGGCGATCTTCAAGCGGATGGCGTGGTTGCCGGCCTGGGCGCCGTCGAGATGCGCATCGACCGCGAGTTTGCCGTCGCGGGTCAACCGCACCCAGGCGTCGTCGACATAGGTATCGGGGGTAGAGATCAGCCGGATCGGCCGGGTGATGCCGCCATAATTCTCCCAGTCGGTGACGGGCGGCGGCACGGTCGCTTCGGTCGCCTGCGAATCCACCCCGACCGTGATCTGGTTGTCGCCCGCACGGAGCAATTTCGTCACCTCGAACGCGAACGGGGTGAAGCCGCCCTCGTGCCGTCCGACCGGCTTGCCGTTGAGATAGACGACGGTCGAATAATTGGCCGCGCCGAAGCGGAGGAAATAGCGGCCCTTGCGGACTGTGGGCGCGGGGAAGGTCCGCTGATACCACATCAACCCCTGATAATAGCGCAGCTCGGGGGCTTCGGTCAGCCAGGACGAGGGCAGGGTAGTGACGGGCGAACGCGCGAGATCGAACTCGTACATCGCGCGATTGTCGTCCTTCATCGCCTTGGCGACGTCGAGGTCGAGATAGCGTTGCTGGCTCTCGCCGGGCGCTTCGCCGTGAAAGCCGGCAAGGCCGGCGCGGAACGGATCGACCGAATAATGCCACGGCCCCGACAGATCGAGTCCGTCGCGCATATCGGCCGAGACCAGCAGCGGCCCGGTTTCCACCGTCGCCTCCGGCAGTGTGGGAGGAACGGCCTGCTGCGCCACAGCGGGCGCCGCGCAGACCATCGCCGCGGCGATCAGTCGCCGGATCATCCTTGCCATCTGCACTTCCGCTCTCTCCCGTTTTCTAGCGTGTCGTCGTATCGTTGCCGCGCGCGAAGGCGATGCCGCGTTCGAGCCCGCGAAGCTCGGCCAGCCCGCGCATGCGTCCGAGCAGCGAGTAGCCGGGGTTGGTCCGCTTGGTCAGGTCGTCGAGCATCTGATGCCCGTGATCGGGGCGCATCGGGATCGAGCGGCCGGTGCGGCGTTGCAGCGCATGCACGGCGCCGACGATCGCGGTCATGTTCGCGTCGCCCTCCAGATGCGCTGCCTCGTGAAACGCGCCATTGGTCTCCCGCTGCACCGACCGCAGATGCAGGAAGCCGATACGGTCGCCGAGCCGCTCGACCATGCCGGGCAGGTCGTTGTCCGGCCGCACCCCGAACGAACCGGCGCAGAAGCAAAGGCCGTTCGACCGGTTCGGCACGCGCGCGAAAAGATCGGCCACGTCCGCCTCGGTACTGACGACGCGCGGCAGGCCGAACATCGGAAAAGGCGGGTCGTCGGGGTGGACGACGAGCCGAATGCCCAGTTCGTCGGCGACGGGACAGACCGCTTCGAGAAAGGCGACGTGGTTTTCGCGCAGCTGGTCCGGGCCGATATCGGCATAACTATGGATCGCCGCCAGGAATTCGGTCGCGGTGAAGCTTTCCTCGCTCCCCGGCAATCCGGCGATGATCGTCTGCGCCAACATGGCGCGGGCGCTGTCGCCCATCGTCTGGAAGCGGCGCGCCGCCGCCTCGACCATGTCCGGTGCATAATCCTGTTCGGCGCCGGGGCGCCGCAGGATGTGGAGGTCGTATACGGCGACCGCCTCGAGCTCGAAACGCAGGGCCAGCGCGCCGTCGGGCATCGGCCAGGCCAGATCGGTCCGCGTCCAGTCGAGCACCGGCATGAAATTATAGGTGACGACGTCGATCCCGCACGCCGCCAGGTTGCGCAGGCTCTCGCGATATTGCTCGATCAACCGATCGTAATCGCGTCCGCGGGTCTTGATCCCCTCATGCACGGGCAGACTCTCGACCACGGTCCAGCCGAGTCCGGCTTCCTCGATCATCCGCTTGCGCGCGGCGATCGCATCTCGCGGCCAGACTTCTCCATTGGCCGTATCGTGCAATGCGGTCACCACTTCGGTCGCGCCCGCCTGGCGGATATCGCGTAGCGACACGGGGTCGTCGGGTCCGAACCAGCGCATCGTCTGCGTCATGAACATCGTCGGTAACTGCTCCTGCGTGTTGGCGTCGACCGATGGGCGCTGCCGGGCTGTTGCTTGGTATTGCCTATTCGGCGGGTTTGAATTCGAACGACATTCCCGATGCCTTGTTCGGCTGGAAGCCCTTCCACAATGTCGCGGCGGGCGGGCCTGGACTGTATCCCGAATAACGCCCGGGCGGCGCACCTGCCCAGAGTCCGTCGTTGGAGTTGGGCGTTAGTCCGTCAATATACGCGGCCTTGGATTGGTCGTCCTTGACATAGCGATCGAGGAACGCAGTGATGAAGTGCGTCTCGATTGCCATCAGCCGGTCCTTGCGCCACACCGCATCCTCGAACCAGTCGATATCCCAGAAGGAGCCGCGCATTCCGGCCGGCGCGCCGATCAGCGCGATGCTGTGTGCCGCTTCGCGGAACGTCAGCAGATAGCGGGGCGCGTGCGCCTCCTGCTCGAACAATGTCCGTACGCCGGGGTCGTAGCCGACGACATGGTCCTGGCTGCCGACGATGAACAGTGTCGGCGTGCGGATCGCGGCGACGCCGGGGGCAGCCCACAAATTGGTGCCGCGAAGCGTGCCGGGCGGCGAGATCGCTACCACTGCCTTCAACCCGGCGACCTTGAGCTCGCCTGCTTTGGGTCCGGTCGCGACATAAGGCGCGAGCACATTGCGGGTCGCCCCCGCCAGCGCCGGATCGAGCGGCGCGCCGGCGGCGGTGAGCACGCCATAACCGCCCATCGAATAGCCGATCAGCACCGTCCGGTCGGCATCGGCGGTCGCGAACGGGCCGAGCCCCGCCCGGGCGCGCCGCTGCCCCTCCGCGGCGACGAAGGCGATGTCGAGGGGCCGCCGGGATAGCGGACCAGCCGCGGCGGCGGCGGTACGGATGGTGATCGGCGGATCGCGAAAGTCGGGGGCGACGACGACATAGCCCTTGCTGGCGAGATTCTCGCCGAGCCAGGACAGTACCACAGGCGTGTTGCTGTAGCCGTGCGCGAGGATGACAAGCGGAAACTTCCCCTGGGCAGCCCGCGCGCCGGGTGACGCGATGCCGTCGACGGAGAAGGCCACGTCCTTTCCGTTTTCGCCCGGCAGCGCCGAGCGATAGGTCGTCCCCTTTCCGGGCGCGGCGGCCGGATACCAGATTTTGAGCGCCAGGTGCCGGTCGACGACCGCCGGCCGATACTGGCCCTGGAGCGGATCGGCCTGACGGGGCTGGACGAAGGCGATATCGGCGACGCCGACCGGATGCGGGCCGAGTGCGGCGAGTTCGGGAGCATCGATCGCGGGCTTTGCCGGCGCATCCTGGGCCGGCGCACTTGCCGCCGCGAGCAGCGCCACGGCACCTGCCACCGGCAGCGTAAAACGAACCATCACGCCGCTCCCGATCCGCTCGAGGCGGCGGGGCGGTATGCGCCCCGCCTTTCCATCAGAAGTTCACGCCCAGCCGCAGCCCGCCATAACGGCGGAAGTCGCGCGGCAGCAGTGCCTGGGTCGCGATCTTGTTGCCAAAATTGCCCGCCGAATTGACCAATGCAGGATAATATTGGACGTCGAACAGATTGTTGACGAACGCCACGATTTCCCACTTGCGATCCTTGTCACGCACGCCGAGCCCGGCATTGACGATGCTATAGGCCTTTTGGAAGGTCTGGGGGTCTTCGGCGACATAATAGACGCTGCTCTGATATTGCCAGTTGGCCTGCACGACGCCCTTCAGGTTGCCGCCCAGCGACGGCGAATAATCGGCGCCGATCGCAAACTTCCATTTCGGCGCCTGGATCGCGCGGGCGCCGGTCAGATTCTGAAAAGTGGGCGATGTCGGTGGAAGGCACGTCGTTGGAATTTGCTGCAACGGGTAGCATTGGGCGACCGCATATGAGGTGTATTTGGCGTCGACATAGGCGACCGATCCCGTCAGGTTGAAGTCCTGACCGATCCTTGCTGTGCTGTCGAACTCGACGCCCTTGGTGTTGAGTCCGCCGACGTTGGTCAGGCGGAAATTGGTCGTACCGTCGGACAAGGTCTCAATCGTCTGCGCTTGCAGGTTCTTATAATTGGTGTCGAAATAGGTCAGGTTGAGTGTCACCCTGCGGTCGAGCACTTGCGCGCGGATGCCGATTTCCTTGTCGCGTGAGCGCTCGGGCTTGATCGGACCCGCATTCGCGCGGGCCCGGTTGAACCCAGTCGTCAGGTCATAGGTCTGACCCTTGTAGCCGGTCGAATAGCTGGCAAAGGCCATCACGTCCGGTGTGAGCTGGTAGCGCGCGGCGAGCCGATAGGTGGCGGCGGTGTCGGAGGCGTGGCCGCTGAAGAACTGCGAGCCTGCAGCCGCGCGATTGTCCTGGAAGGTATAGGATACCTTTTCGTTCTGGACGCGGCCACCGGCGGTCAACGTCAGTTTGGGCACGATCTCCCAGTCGATCTGGGCAAATCCGGCCAACTGCTCCGATTTCGACGTCGCGTACCAATTGGCCAGCGAGAAGTACGGCCCGCGCATGAACGGGCGCTCGAACTTCACGTTCGCGTAATAGGCGCCCAGCGTATAGCGAAACGGCTTGGCGCTGGACGATAGCAGGCGGACTTCCTGGGTGAACAGCTTCGAGTGGAATTCGCCCACCTGGATATTGCTGCCGATCGTCGCCGGCGAGGACGTGTCGTCATGGTCGAGATAGTCGTTGAGGCGGAACTTGTCGTAGGAAGTGATCGATACGAGCGTCATGTCGCCCAGTCCGATTTCCCCGCGCAGCGACGCGCCCCCGCCTTCATATTTGGTGCGTGAATTATAGTTGTTGCTGATGTCCTGATTGTCCGGGCCGATCGTGACGCCGGGCATCGTCACCGCCTGGGTCTGGCCTGGCGTGGCGCGGAGCAACGCCGCCGGGTCCATGCGGATGAACGGGCGTCCGACCGTGGTGTTGCCGTTGAGGTAATTGCCCGACAAGGTGATGGTGACGTTCGACGCCGGTTCCCAGCGGAGCTTGCCGCGGGTGTTGAACGCCTCGCGTCCATTTACTTTCTTGTCGTTGAACAGGTTGCGGACGTTGCCGTCCCAGTTCGAATAGCTGGCCGACAGTACGTAACCGAGCTGCGAACTGATCGGGCCGGAGACGCTGAAATTGCCGCCATATTCGCTGTCGGTGGTGCCCATCACGTTGAACCGGGCGTGGAACGTGTCGGTGGGCTGGCGCGTGATGATGTTGATCAGGCCGGCCGAGGCCGACTTGCCGTAGAGCGTGCTCTGCGGCCCGCGCAGCACTTCGATCCGCTCGACGTCCGGCAGGTCGGTGAAGGCGCGAGCCTGAAAGGCGAGCGGCACTTCGTCGACCAGCACCGCGACGCTCGGTTCGACGCCGATGCCGAACGCGAACGTGCCGACGCCGCGGAGCGAGACGTTGGCGTTGACCGGATGTTCGGCCGGGCGGACCGTCAGCGACGGCGCGATCTTGCCCAGATCCTGGAACTGGGTGACGCCGGAAGCTTTGAGCTGGGCCTCGCTGACCACGGAGACGGCCAGCGGCACCTTCTGGATATTTTCCGAGCGCTTCTGGGCGGTGATGATGATGTCGCCGGGAACGGGTTCGTTGGCCTGGGTGTCGGCGGCGGTGGTCGAGCTGCTCTGCGGCGCGGCTGCGTCGGACGTGGGCTTGCCGGTGTCTGCCGCTTTTTCCGCCCGGGCCAATGCCGGCGTCGCACAGAATGCGAGCGACAGGGCCAGCGCGCCCCGTCCGACAGATGCATGCAATCCGATCATCTTTCCTCTCCATGTCGTGCGTCGGGTCTTTTCGCCGATGCTTCGCGAGCTCACTTAACAAATGGTCTGACCACATGCAAGGATTGCCTGACAAGTCGCCGTCAGGCCAGTACGCCAAGGCCGTCGCTGTTGCCGCTGCACGCCGGCTTTGGTAAGTATCGACCAATTATGTCGACACAGCGATTGATCAGGCCAGTTACCAAACCAGCTGGTGTCGCGCCGCAACCGGACGGGCGCAAGCTATACCAGCAGGTTGCCGCGTCCGTCGCGGAGGCGATCCAGCGCGGGGACTTCCTGCCGGGCCAGCGCATTCCGTCCGAGCGCGAGCTTGCCGATGAATACAAGGTCAGCCGCCCGACGATCCGAGAGGCGATGATCGCCCTCGAAGTCATCGGAATCGTGCGGTCGCGCCACGGTTCGGGAATCTTCGTCGTCGACAATCCGCCGCTCGACACGCCGATGATCGGTCTCGATATCGGCGCGTTCGAACTGACCGAGGCGCGCCGTCTGTTCGAAGGCGAGGCGGCCGCACTCGCCGCGGTGTCGATCACCGACGAGGAGATCGCCGCGCTCGAAGTCCTGATCGGCGACATGGAGCGCGAGAACGAGGAGAATGTCAGCGGCGAACATGCCGACCGCGAATTCCATCTGGCGATCGCGCGGGCCACGCGCAATTCGGCGGTGGTCGACGTGGTCCAATCGCTATGGGACGCGCGGTCCCGTTCGCCGCTTTGCCAGCACATGCTCGAACGCGCGCGCAGCGTCGGCGTTATGCCGCGGATCGACGAGCATCAGACGATCCTCGCCGCGCTGCGCGAGCGGAACCCCAAGGCGGCGCGAAACGCCATGCGCGACCACCTGGCGCGTGTGATCGAGGGCTTGCTCAAGGCGACCGAAAGCGACGCCTTCGAACGTGCCCGCGCAGAGGTTGAGGCCAAGCGCACCGATCTAGCGCGCCGCGTCGCGATCTGAGATTCGGGCGGCGCTGGGTTCCTATTCCTGAAGCGGGTGAATTTGACCTGATCCGTTCACCCTCACCCTTCCCACCGCCTGCGGCGGCGGGCCCCTTCCCTCTCCCGTCGGGAGAGGGAGGGAGGCGCGAAGCGCCGGAAGGGTGAGGGTGTACAAAGATGGAGCAAGCCGGCTCCATCACGTTCTAAATAGTAAGCGTGACGCCTCGGCAGCCGTCATGATCGACTTCGCTTCCGACGGCGCCATTCACGACGAGTGGGCGCGTCTCGTTCGGCGGCAGCAACAGGGTGATGCTGGTATCGCCCCAGCTACCCGCTCCGTCCCGGCGCACATCGACAACGATCCGCGTCGGCTCCGCCCGGCCGGTGAGGTGCCAGGTATCGAGCGGCCCATCGCCGTCGCCCGAATCCTCGACCGCCGACCAGCTGAAGGCGCCGTCGCGTGGCGGGAACAGCCACACGCCGCGGCGATAGGGCTCGGGCCGCCATCCGCCGCGCGCGAGATCGACCAGCATCGCCGATCCGGCGCGCGCCAGCAGCGGCGGCAACCCATCGAGCGGCGCATCGAGCGTGACCGAAGTTCCGCCGGCGATCCGCCGCCCGCTCCATACATCGAGCCATTCGACGCCCGCGGGCGGGCGCACGGTTCGCGTCTCCGCGCCTTGTTCCATCACCGGCGCGACCAGCAGGTTGGGCCCGAGCAGATGCTCGTCATTCTCCTCCCAGGCGACAGTGTCCTGGGGGAAGTCGAGCCAGGTCGGCCGGACCATCGGCGCATAGTCCGCATGATAAGCGTGCAGCAGGTCGTAGAAGAAGGGGATCAGCGTCTGGCGCAGCGCCATCAGCCGGCGGATCGCGGGCAGGGCTTCGGGGAACATCCACGGCTCGTTGACGGTGCGGTCGTCATTCCAGCTGTGGATGCTGAAACGCGGCATCAGCACGCCTACTTGTACCCAGCGGATCAGCAGTTCGGGCGACGGCGCGGGTCCGGCGAAGCCGCCGACATCGTGGCCGCTGTTGGACACGCCCGACAGCGCCAGCCCGATCGACTGGCGCGCATTATAGCGTAGCGACTTCCATTCGGTCAGGTTGTCGCCGCTCCAGGTCTGGGCATAACGCTGCAGGCCGGCCATGCCCGATCGCGTCACGGCATAAGGACGGCGATCGGGCAGCGCCTCGGCCTGGGCGTGGCGCGAGGCGCGCGTCATCAGCAAGGGTTGGACCGGGCGCATTTCGGCGGCCGCGCGGGGCTGCCCGAAGCCGGCGAACCGCGCACGCGCGTCCCAGATCTCATATTCGTTATTGTCGTTCCAGGTCGCCACCATCCCCTTGTCGAGCAGCGCCGTCCTGACCTGATCGCGCCACCATTGGGCGGCGCGCGGATTGGTGAAATCGATCTGGCTGCCGACTTCGTCCCAGAATTGTACTTCGACCGGGGTGCCGTCCTCGTACCCGACGAACAGCCCATCGGCGGCGACATCGTCGTAGCGGGGATGGCTGCGCAGCAAGGCCGGCTTGATATTGGGCACCAGCTCGACGCCCGCTTCGGCGTAGCTCGTCACGAAACCGGCCGGGTCGGGGAATTTGTCGGTGTTCCAGTTGAACACATAGCGTCTGTCGCCGATCGACGTGTAGCCCGACGACAAATGGAACGAGGTGCAGCCGATATCGTGCTCGGCGAGCTTGTCGAGGAAACCCGCCATCTGCGCCGCGGCGTCGGGCGCGTCGGTATAGCTCATCGTCGACCCTGAATAGCCGAGCGACCAGCGTGGCATCAGCGCGGGCCGGCCGGTCAGCCAGGTGAAGCGGCGGGTGATGGCCAGCGGATCGGGGCCGGCGATCATCCACAAATCCACATCGCCGGCCTCCGCCACCATGTGGCGGTACCAGCCGTGATAATTGTCCATCTCGCGCCCGAAGTCGAAATGCACGTCGGCGGTCGTGTCGTAAAAGGCGCCGTGGCAGCGGCCGTCGGCGTCGGCGACCAGGACGTAAGGGATCGATTTGTAGAGCGGATCGCTGGTCTCGGCGTCATAGCCCATCGCGTCGAGATTGGTCAGGCGGAAGCGCCGCCCGGCGCGGTCATTGTCGCCGCCTTTGTCGCCGAGCCCGTAGAAACGCTCACCGGGCCGGCGGGCGACATAGTGATGCGCGCGGCCGTCCCACCAGCCGAAATCATAGGCCTGGGTCGGACGGTCGGCCGCCATCAGCCGCCACGCATCGCCGTCGCGCTGCTCCCAGGTGCAATAGAGGCCATGCAGCCGGATGCTGACGCGCAGCCGGGCGGTCTCGACGATGATCCGGTCGTCACCTTGCTCCAGCCCGAAATCGGGACAGGCGAACCCCGCCACATCCAGTCGATCGCGCCCGGGCTCGGCGATGTCGGCGGCGCCCGGCGCGATCGCCCAACTCGGCGGGCTCGTCACCTCGCCATCGGCGAGCAGCAACAGCCGAATGATATCGTCCTCGAGCACGAACAAATGCGCGACCGCGCCGGTATCGGCGGCGAGCGTCAGCCGGCCCGGAGCCCGTTGGGTCAGCGCGAACAAGGGCGGGTCGGACAATAAGGCGCGTCTCATGAGCGGGCTTCCATTTGCGGGAGAGACAAGCGGCGGACAAAGGCGATCAGCACCGCGGCCCCGATCAGGTCGAATATGCCGAGCGCCGCGAACAAGGGTGCGTAGCCGACGCGATCGGCATATTGCCCAATCAGGAACGTGAAGAGCAGCCCGCCGACCCAGCCTGCCTGCCCGACAAAGCCATTGGCGGTGCCGACTTCCTCCGGCGTGAAGACGTCCGCGGACAGCGTGTTGATCAGCACCGAGATCATCTGATGCGCGAACCCGCCGATGCAGAACAAGGCGATGGCGACATAGGGGCTGACAGCGAGCCCGATGCATCCGGGCGCGATCATCAATACCGCGCCGAGGCTGATCCCGAGTACGCGCGAGGGTATCAAGTTGACGCGGAAGCGTTTCATGAAGAACGGCGAAAGATAGCCGCCGAGCACGCCGCCGAGATCCGCCGCCAGGAACGGTAGCCACGCAAAGGCTGCGATATGCGCCAGATCCATGTGGCGCTCGGTCGCGAGATAGAGCGGAATCCAGAAGCTGAAGGTTTGCCAGGCGGGTTCGGCAAGGAAGCGCGGTACTGCGATCACCCAGAAGCGCGCGGAAGACAGGATCTCGCGCGCGCTGGCCTTTCGGGCAGGGATTTTGGGGCGATCCTCTGCGATCATCGCCTGCTCGCGCGGCGTGATCGCGGGATGCGCGGTCGGCGATCGGTAAAAGGCATACCATGCCGCCGCCCACACCAGCCCAACCGCGCCGGTCACGATGAAGGCCAGCCGCCAATTGCCCCATAAGGCGACCGCAACGACGAGCGGGGGCGCGATCAATGCCCCAAGCGAGGTTCCGGCGTTGAACCACCCCGTCGCGATCGAGCGCTCGCGGGCCGGAAACCATTCGGCGATCGCTTTCATGCCGGACGGGATTGCCGCCGCCTCGGCTAGGCCCAGCAATCCTCGAAAGAAGGCAAGGCTGATCCAACCGCCGGCCAGCGCGTGGAGCATGTTGGCGGCGGACCATGCGATCCCGAAAAATGCGAACCCGGCGCGCAGCCCGAACCGATCGACGATATAGCCCGCGATCGGCTGCATCACGGTATAGGCGAGCTGAAACGCCATGACGACGTAGCTGTATTGCGCGGTCGAGATCGACATCGACGTCTTGAGCTCGGGGGCGAGCACGCCAAGCGAATTGCGCGCGAGGTAATTGGCGATCGTGCCGGCGCAGATCAGCGCGACGATCCACCAGCGCAAATGCGGTATCCGCTTCACGATCCTCTCCCCAGCCCGCGGCATTGTCCGCTGGCAAGCGGCGTAGCGCCTCTGGTGGTATTTGTCGAGATTGGTCAGGCCAGTTCGCGGGCCAGATCAATAAGTGGCCGGCCAGGCGTTCGAGCGCCATGCCCTTGGCGCGCAAACAGACGCTCCGCTTGACCGGCTCGATTAATACTTCAAATAGATTAATGTATCGAGCGGACGGCTCGGCGCGGTTGGAGACAGCTTGATGGGCACGCCGAAGGAACGCGTCAACTGGAACGCGGTGGGCACTGCCAGCCTGGGCGGTTTGCTGTTCGGCTTCGATACGGCGGTCATCTCGGGTGTTACCGAAGCGCTGCGGGGCGTGTTCGGGCTGAGCGCGATCGGGCTTGGGACGGCGGTATCGGCGGCATTGATCGGGACGATGGTCGGCGCGCTCGGGGCAGGCAAGCCGGGAGACCGATACGGTAGCCGGGCGGTGCTGACCTGGATCGCGATCGCCTATATCATCTCGGCTTTCGGCTCGGCGACGAGCTGGAATCTCGCGGCGTTCGTCGTCTTCCGGTTTCTCGGCGGTCTGGCGATCGGCGGCTCGTCGGTGCTCGCGCCTGTCTATATCGCCGAGGTGAGTCCGGCGGCGCGGCGCGGACTCCTGGTCGCGCTATTTCAGCTGAATGTCGTGATCGGCATCCTGGTCGCCTATGTCAGCAATTTCGTGATTGGCCGGCTGGTGACCACCGATCTGGCCTGGCAAATGAAACTGGGCATCGCCGCCCTTCCGGCCATCCTGTTCCTGATCATGCTGCTGCGCATCCCGCCGTCTCCGCGTTGGCTGGCGCAGCGCGGGCGCGACGAAGAGGCGTTGGCGGCGATTGCCCAGCTTGGAATGGGCGACCCGCAGACGATTATCGCAGAATTCCGCAGGGATCAGGTCGAGGCACCGGATGCCCGGCTCAGTTGGGCCGCTTACCGCAAGCCGATTCTGCTCGCGATCGGCGTTGCCGCGTTCAATCAGCTCTCCGGGATCAACGCGATCCTCTATTATCTCGGCGATATCTTCGCCGCCGCCGGGTTCGACCGGCTATCCTCCGACCTGCAATCGGTCGCGATCGGCCTCGCCAATCTGCTGGCGACCTTTGTCGGCATGACGGCGATCGATCGCGCGGGGCGCAAGCCATTGCTGCTGATCGGCGCGGCGGGCACCGGGATTGCATTGGCCGCGGTGGCGGCGATCTATTCGACGGGGCAGGGGCAGGCATTGCTGCTTCCCGCCTTGATCGGCTTTATCCTGTTCTTCGCGATTTCGCAGGGTGCGGTGATCTGGGTCTATCTGTCGGAGATTTTCCCGACCGCGGTGCGTGCGCGCGGCCAGGCGCTGGGCAGCGCCACGCATTGGGGAATGAATGCGCTGATCGCGTTCGGTTTCCCGGTGGTAGCGCGGTATACCCAGGCAGCGCCCTTCTGGTTCTTCGCCGCGGCAATGGGCGTGCAATTCCTCGTCGTCTGGCGCTTCTTCCCCGAGACGCGCGGATTGGCGCTGGAGGCGATGGACGATGCCATCAACCGACCCCGCGCAAAGGCGGCGTAATGGCCAGAATTGAAACCATTATGGGGATATTCCGCATTGGCGTTCTGGGCCGCGGCCAGCTAATTCGTATGACTATGCTCATGGTCGTTCGTCGCAGCGAGATTCAAGAAGGAGTGGGGATCAGCCGCGCTCGGGCAATAAGGATGCACGGATGACCCAGCCAACGACCCGTCTAAGGCTCTCCGGCACCAATCTGGAACGCGCCGCCGACCATAATCAGCGTGTCACGCTCCATGCCATTCGTATCAACGGCCTGCTGACCCGGGTGGAACTCGCTGCGATTACCGGGCTGACTGCGCCGGCCATCGCCAACATCACCAAGCGCCTGCTCGCGGATGGCTTGATCGAGGAGGCTGGCCAGCGCCGCGGCGGACGCGGCCAGCCGCCGACCAAGCTCGTCATCAATCGCGATGCCTGCCACTCGATCGGCGTCAATATCGATCGCGACCATATCACCATCGTGCTGGTCAATTTCGCCGGCGAGACCTTGGCCCGCGTGTCGGAGGAAGTGAATTTCGCGCTGCCCGATCATGTCCGCTCGCTCTACCGACGATCGATCAAGGCGATGATGCGGTCGGCAGGGGTCAAGGAGTCGAGCCTGGTCGGCCTGGGCGTGGCTGTCCCAGACGATCTCGGGCTGGTCGATCTGCCGGGGCGTCCCGCTGCTTATGCCAAGTGGGACAAGATCGACATGAGCGATCTGTTCGACAAACCCTTCTCGTTGCCGGTGTTCGTCGAGAACGATGCCGCGGCCGCCGCGATGGGGGAGATGCAACTCGGCCTCGGGCAGAAGCACAGCACCTTCTTTTACATCCTGATCTCATCAGGACTGGGGGGAGGCCTCGTCATCGATGGCGCCTATTTCCGCGGCGTCGATGGCCGCAGCGGAGAATTGGGCTTCATGCACGCGCCCGGCAGCGGTCCGCGCGATCAGATCCAGAATCTCGTGTCGCTGTCGGGTCTTGCCGGACAGCTCGAGCGTGACGGCCTTGGTCTGGCGGACGTCATGGGGGTGGAGAAGCTGTCGCCTGCGGCGGAAAAGTGTGTCGACCGGTGGATCGCCCAGGCGGCCGAGCAGCTCTATGTCCCGCTCGAAGCGGTGAACTGCCTGATCAATCCCGGCGTCGTTCTGGTCGGGGGGCGCTTGCCGAGCGCCATCGTCGAACGGCTGGCGGCACGGGCGTACGATCTGTTGCGCGAAAAGGCGACCAACGTGCCGGTGATCGCCCCGGTCGCGCGCGCTGCTTTGTCGGACGATGCGCCTGCGGTCGGCGCCGCGATCCTGCCGTTCAGTCATTTTCTGCTGCCCAAGCCCGGCGCCTTATGGAAAGTGCCGGACGCCGGCGACGCCGGCGGTCCAGCGATCCAGCCCGCGCGCTGAGCCCGATCGACACACAAGGCCGTGTCGATCCAATCCTGCCTCACCGGCCCATAAAGCCTGTCATTCGCAAGCGTTTTTCGCCACCTAATTCAATTGACAAAATGTTTAATTTAATCGACGGTGCCGCTCGGCCCCGTCGTAGACTTAGCCAAATGGGGTCGTCGCCAAGGGGCAATAATAGCTCCGAGAATCAGGGGAGGTACCGTGGGTATCCGCCAAACGCTTCCGCAGCCGGATGGGCAGGGCCGTAGCACCCGCCTGTTGCTATTGCCGCTCGGTCTATCGATCGCTCTGTCGGCGGCCGCCGTCGTCAGCGCGCAGACGGCGCCCGCCAAAGCCCCGGTCGACGAGGTCAATCCGCTGGTCGGCACCGCGCCCCTCGATCGCCCCGATCTGATCGGAAATGCGCCGCCGCCGGGCGAACCCGTTTATTCGGGCCAGACCTCGCCGGGCGCGCGCTTGCCGCACAGTTCGGTCGAGGCGGCGCCGATCAACAACAATATCGCGCTGTCCTATCCGAACGGCGTCGAGGTCCCTTATTACTACGCCAACCCGACGATGATCGGATTTTCCGGCGGCGGGGGCGCTTCCTATGGCGGCCGGGCGGAGCCGATCATCATGCCGGTGGTCGGCGACTGGTCGGTGCCCCCGGCCTATTCGCAATCCTATTACGACAAGTCGCGCGAGGTCGCCTCGCCGGGCTATTATTCGGTCTATCTCGACACGTTCCGGACGACCGCCGAACTGACCGCCACGCAATGGGCGAGCCTGATGCGGTTCACCTTCCCGCAAAGCGATCGGTCGAACGTGCTGATCAACTTTCCGGAGCATGGCGGCGACGTCGAAATCGTCGGCAACCAGATGGTGCGGGGCATGTCGAAAGATAGCGGCGGCGCGGACGGCGCCTATTTCGTCGCCATATTCTCGAAGCCGTTCGCCAGCCTGGGGACGTTCAGCAAATCGCCCGGCGACGCCAAGGGCTGGGGCATCGGCGAAAAACGGGTCGAGCCCGACCAGCGCAAGATTTCCGGCAGTTTTGCCGGCAGCTACGTCACCTTTCGCACCAAGGCCGGCGAGACGGTGCTGATGAAGATCGCGCACGGCACCAGCTATGCCCAGGCCGAACAGCGTCTGCGCGACGAATTGCCCGGTTGGAATTTCGATGGCGTTCGCACCGCGGCGCGCGGCGCCTGGTCGAAGCTGCTCGATCGCGTCCAGGTGACCGGCGGGACGCCCAAGCAGCGGATGCTGTTCTATTCGACCTTGTTCCAGTCGTTCGCCAGCCCGCGCCTGGTTGCCGCCAAGGGAGAGAAGTTCACCGACACGAACGGCAAGGTGCAGACCGCGACGCACGATCGCTACAGCCCGGTGCCGTTCTGGGATACCGGCCGCAACCAGATCGTCCTGCTCGAATTGATGGAGCCGGAGACGATGCGCAATGTCATGCAGTCCGAGCTCGACATGGCGCGCGAGCAGGGCTTCATGAACACGTCGTTCCACGGCGACAATGCAGTGTTCATGTATTTGGGAGCGTGGGAACGCGGCATCCCGTTCGACTATCCGGCGGTCTACGAATATCTTCGCAAGAACGCGACCGATCCCGCCGGTCCGCGCCATTATCTCGCCGAATATGACAAGAACGGCTGGATCGCGGACATCGTCCCTGACGGCAATCCGAGCCCGCCTTATGCCGGCGGCAAGGCGGGTGCGGCGACCACGCTCGAATATGCCTGGGACGATTTCGCGATGGCGCAATTCGCCAGGCGGCTTGGGAAGATGGACGATTACGCCCTGTTCCTGAAGCGGGCACACAATTACGCGAACGTGTTCGACAAGTCGGTCGGTTTCGTTCGCGGGCGGACCGCGGACGGCAAGTGGATCGCGCCGTTCGATCCCGGCGAGCCCTATTACAACTTCATGATGAAGGAAGCGTCGGGCTGGTCGACCTTGTGGCTGGTGCCGCATGACGTCAGCGGGCTGGCCAGGTTGCTCGGCGGGCGCCAGGCGTTCACCGCCAAGCTCGATCGGTTCTTTTCGACGCCCTACAATCCCAAGGGCATCTGCCGTGACTGTACCGGGCTGATCGGCCAATATGTCCAGGGCAACCAACCCGACCAGCAGGCGGCCTATTATTACGACTGGGGCGGCCAGCCGTGGAAAACGCAGGCGCTGACTCGCCGGGTTCTCGCCGAAATGTATGGCAGCGACGCCTCCGGCTATGGCTATCCCGGGATGGACGATCAGGGCGCGACATCGTCCTGGTACGTGCTGAGCGCGATGGGATTCTATCCGGTCGATCCGTCGAGCCAGAATTACATCATCGGCAGTCCGATCTTCGACGACGTCAAGCTGCAGATGGGCAACGGCAAGACCCTGGAGGTCGAGGCCCGGAACAACTCCGCCGCGAACATCTACATCCAGTCGGCAACGCTCAATGGCCGGCCCTGGACCCGTCCCTGGTTCAGCCATGACGATATCAAGAACGGCGCCCGGCTGGTGCTGACCATGGGAGCAACGCCGAACAAGACTTGGGGCGCGGCGCCGGCCGACGCGCCGCCATCGATGTCGCCGATGCCTTGACCGCCTATTGTTTTGCCTCCGTTTCCCCTCCCCCCCTCGACGGAGGCAAGAGCCCAGGGTTGCGCCGGCCTGCGCGCCCTGGGCTCACTTTTGATCGTTACCCTGGGTCCGACCTCCGAGGAGAACCGCCATGCGCATGCTGATCGCAGCAATCGCGTCGATGATCCTGGCGATGAGCGCCGTCGGTGCTGCGGCGCAGACCGCGCCGGCGGGCGACGGCGTCTATACCAGCGACCTGATGACCCGGTGGGGCAGGGAGGTTACCCCCGACAACGCGTGGCGCAGCTATCCCCGGCCGCAACTGAAACGCGATCGCTGGCTCAATCTCAATGGCCTGTGGGACTATGCGATCGCCAAGGATTCGGCGGCGCAGCCGATGCGGATGGATGGCCAGATCCTGGTGCCCTATCCGGTCGAATCGAAACTGTCCCGCGTCAGCCGCAAGGTCACGCCCGACGACCGCATCTGGTATCGCCGCAGCTTCACCGTGCCGCAGGATTGGGCCGGCGAGCAGGTCATGCTCAATTTCGGCGCGGTCGACTTCGCCGCGACGATCTGGGTCAATGGCGCCGTCGTCGGGTCGCACAAGGGCGGCTTCGACACGTTCGGTTTCGACATCACCGACTATCTGAAGCCGGGCCGGAACGAGCTGGTGGTGCAAGTCGCGGATCCGACCAGCGCCGGCACGCAGCCACGCGGCAAGCAGATCCTCGACCCCTCGGGCATCTGGTACACCGCGGTCAGCGGCATCTGGCAGACGGTGTGGCTCGAGCCGGTGCCCAAACTCCATATCGATGACGTGCGCGCGACGCCCGACATCGACCGCGGAGTCGTCGATGTCGCCGTCGCCTTGAGCGGCTGGGCGAGCGACACCGACGCGGTAAAGTTGACCGCGAGCGCGGGCGGAAAGGTGATCGCGTCGACAGTCATCCGTGCCAATCGCCGCGCGACGCTCGCTATCCCCGATGCTCGCTTGTGGTCGCCCGATGATCCGTACCTTTATGAGCTGAAGGCCGAACTCGTGACGGTCGCCGATCCCTATGCTGGACAGGATGAGCGCGATCGAAAGGCTTATGACGCTCGCTTTACCGAGGGCGAGGATCGGACCTATGCCGCCGCGCGCGTCGCCGGCGCGCCGCGTGACGCGGTCGACACCTATTTCGCGATGCGCAAGATCTCGATCGGCCCGGGGCGGGTCGCGGGTCAGCCGGCGATCCTGCTCAACAACAAGCCGCTCTTCCAGAACGGGACGCTCGACCAGGGCTGGTGGCCCGACGGCCTCTATACTCCGCCGTCCGAAGAAGCGATGAAGAGCGACCTGGTCTTCCTCAAGAAGGCCGGTTTCAACATGCTGCGCAAGCATATCAAGATCGAGCCGGCGCGCTATTATTACGACGCCGATCATCTCGGCATGCTGATCTGGCAGGATATGCCGTCCGGCGGCGGCGAGGATCAGTTCGTCACCGGCACCAGCAAAAGCCAGGCGGTGCTGTCGTCGGACGCGATGGCCGAGAACCAGAACGAACTCGCCGCGATGATCGGCGATCTGCACGCCTTTCCTTCGATCGTGATGTGGGTGGTCAACAATGAGGGTTGGGGGCAGTATGATTCCGCGACCCTGGCCCGCTACGTCAAGGGCATGGATCCCAGCCGGCTTGTCGATGCCGATAGCGGCTGGCTCGACGTCGCGCCCGGCGCATCGGACGTGTTCGATATCCACACCTATGAGGACGTGCCCAATACGCCGGCGCGCCAATCCGCTCGCGCGATCGTGATCGGCGAATATGGCGGCATCGGCATGCCGGTCGCGGGCCATATCTGGCGGCCGGGCAAGAAAAATTGGGGCTATCAGGTCGCGACCAGCGAGCAGGATTATCTCGCCCGGTTCCGGCGCAAGATGGCGGGCGTCATCCGTGCCGCGCGCGAGGATGGACTGAGCGCCTCAGTCTATACCCAGACGACCGATGTCGAGGACGAGATCAACGGCCTGCTGACCTATGATCGCGCGCGCTCCAAGGCATCCCCGGAAGCCCTGTCGGTGATCGCCGCCCCGCTCCGGACATTGTCGAATGAGCGGTAATATACTGAATCCATAAGATAAAAACGCGCATTTGCGGTGAAGGGCGAGCCGCGCCCGAGCGGGAAAAATTGCGCCGGACAATTTAATTGACAAATTGCTTTTTATATTCTGAATTGCGGCGCGATAGGTTGGCGGACGGGCTTCGAGCCCGGCCACCGCGCCGAACGAAAAGAAAAACGGAGGGCGCCAACGCCCTCGCTCAAGGAGAGGGAAGATCCATATGAACATTCGTCACATCGATCTGTGCCAGGGGACAGCGTGCACTCGGTCGCGGGCCAGGCTGATTCGCGATCTCATGCTGACCGCCGGCGCGGCTATCGGCTTCTCTGGTATCGCGCAGGCGCAGACCGCGCCCGCTACGCCCGACACTGCAGCGCAGCCCGCCGATTCCCAGGCAAGCGATCCTCAGGCCGCTGGCTCGGCTGGTGAGATCACCATCACCGGTTACCGCCAATCGATCGAAGCCAGTCTTCGTACCAAGCGTGAGGCCAATGCCTTTATCGACGTCATCACTGCCGAGGATGTCGGCAAATTCCCCGATAAGAACGTCGCCGACGCGCTGCAGCGCGTGCCGGGTGTCATCATTTCGCGCGACGGCGGCGAGGGCTCGCGGGTCAGCATACGCGGCCTCAATTCCGACCTCACGCTGACCGAGCTCAACGGCAATTTCATCGCCGGTACCGACAGCGGCGATCCGTCGCGGTCGTTCAACTACCTGCTGCTGCCCTCGAGCATGATCGGCAGCGTCGAAGTATACAAGTCGCCCGAAGCGCGGCTCGACGAAGGCGGGGTCGGCGGCACCGTCATCCTGCGCACGCGGCGTCCGCTCGACCTCAAACCCTGGTCGGGGTTCGTCTCGGCCGAGGGGACCGACGCGGACGTCACCAAAAAGGTCGAGCCGCAGCTGACCGGCCAGATTTCATGGCGCAACGAATCCGGCACGATCGGCTTGTTGGTCGGCGGTAGCTGGCAGAAGCGCACCAACCGCGAGATGGGAGGGTCGACCGAGAGCTGGCAATGGTGGACCGATGGCGGTCGCAACGGCAAGCCGGCGACCGACGTCAACGGCAACGTCCTCCCCAACCAGGACGCCATCACCTATTGGTCGGAGGACAAGGCCCCGACGACACGGTCGGGTCAGCATTACAACGGCTATTGGGCGCCGCAGTCGGTCGACGAGGACATCACCACCGACAAGCGCGAGCGCATCGGCATCCAGGCGACGATCGACATCAAGCCGTTCGATAATCTGCGTCTGACCGCCAATTATTTCCGCTTCCAGCTCAATCGCACGCAAGAGGACAACGTCCTGAAGATCCCCGAATGGGGCTATGGCAACTTCTTCACCGGCGCGAAGTTCGACAAGAGCGGCACGGTCATGCAATCGGCGACCTTCGAGGTCCCGCCGGCCGGCCAGGGCTGCTCGGCCAACACCCCGATCTGCACGATGGAAACGCCGCAGCTTTCGGGCATCTATCAGCGCGAGAAGCAAATCTCGAACACCTACGACCTGCATGGCGACTGGAATCTCGGCCACCTCGCCGTATCTTTCGCGGTCGGCAAGACCAAGTCGACCGGCGGTCCGTCGCAGCAGATGAAGGTCGCGGTGAAGCCTCGCCTGACCGGTACCGTCACGCGGAACGGCAACTTCCTGAGCAGCTGGGATTTCAGTGGCGGCGACCTGGGCATGACCTTCTCGCCCGACGTGCAGAAGAACCTCCTGGCCGGCATCGCCCAGGTCGATACGGGATCGACCGGGTCGGGCTACACCAACAGCAGCATCGAGCAGCGCTACGCTCAGATCGACGTGACCCGCACGTTCGACGATTTCTTCATCAGCTCGATCCAGATCGGCGGCAAGTGGCGTGACGGCCGCGTCCAGCGCTCGACCGGCGAGCAGGATTGGTATGCCGATCCGGCGACGTTGCTGCGCTTCCAGGACACGCCGCAAGGCGCGGTGGCGCAGCCGTCCTTCTTCTACAGCAACCCGATCACTAACATCCCCGGCGGGTTCACGGCCTCGTCCTACCCGGCGATCAACATGGCCAGCTATCTGAACTACCTCAATTCGACCTACGGGCCCGCCGTGAAGGTCCCGCAGCCGCAGAACCTCTACAGGATCCAGGAGAAGATCTGGGCTGGCTATGCCCAGCTGAACTTCAAGTCGGGACCCGTCCGCGGCAACCTCGGCGTGCGTGTGGTGAACACGAAACAGTCGGGAACATCGACCGATACGCTGTATTTCGAGAACGACTATTGCGTCGACGGCCCCGGTGGCCCGTTCGATCCCAACCGGCCGATCGGCCCGGACGGCAATTGCCAGGTCATTCCGCAGAGCCAACGCGAAGTCCGCGTCTACAGCCCGAACAGCGAGTCGAAGAGCTATACGAACGTGCTGCCGAGCTTCAACATCTCGTGGGACGTCACGCCGAACCTGCTGGTCCGCGCCGCGGTCTCGAAGGTGGTCGCTCGCCCCGCGTATAACGACCTCGGTTCGGCACGCTCGCTGACCTTCCATTCGGACGCCTACACTTTCGATCGTGCGCAGTTCGGCGAACGGGCCGGCTGGTCGGGCGACGGCGGCAACTTCAACCTGTCGCCATTCTCCGCCTGGGCATATGACATCGGCGCGGAATGGTATTTCCACCCGGGTTCGGTGCTCGGCGTGGCCGCCTTCCGCAAGGACGTGAAGAACTTCGTCGTGCCGCTGGTGCTCGACCTGAACCAGGAGGTGCAGGGACAGACCGTGCTGGTCCAGTCCTATTCGACCCAGGCGAACGGCTCGAGCGCCGTGTCGGAAGGCGTCGAAGTCTATGCGCAGCACACTCTGTCGTTCGGTGTCGGCGCGCAGGTGAATTTCACCTACAACCACACGTCGGTCGCCGACGTCTCGCTCGACGGCAAGAAGATCGGGACGTCACCGCTGGTCGGCAGCGCCAAGACGCAGTGGAACGCTTCGATATTCTACGAAAAGGGTCCGGTGCTGCTGCGGGCGTCGTACAATCGGCGCGGCGAACGGGTGCAAGGGCTGGTGTCGGGTCTCAACGTCTATGACGATCCGTATCAGCAGGTCGACCTCAACGCCTCGTTCGAAGTGTTCCACAACTTCACGATCACCGGCGCGGTGATCAACCTCACCAAGGAAACGGAACGCTCCCATCTGGGGAACGACACCACCGCGCGCTATTATTCGTCGCGTTATACCGGCCGCCGCTTCTATCTTGGCGCCGCGTACAAGTTCTGATCGATCGTAACCGGGACGGCGGTTTACTCTCCGCCGCCGTCCCAACCAAGGGGGCCGAGACGCCATGCGAAGGATAGCGATGCGCCTTGCCGCTGGGCTCGCGCTAGCGGTGGCGGCGCCCGTGCATGCGTCCAATCCGATCGTGCCCGGCTGGTATGCCGATCCCGAGATCCGCATCTTCGCCGGACAATATTGGATCTATCCGACCTATTCGGACGATAGCGGCAAGCCCGAACGGGGCACGCCTTTCACCGCGTCCCAAAAGGCGAAGCGCGCCAAGCCAAGGATCCGTCCGGAATATCTCAAGCAGACGTTTTTCGACGCCTTTTCCTCGCCCGATCTCGTCCATTGGACGCGGCACCGGCATGTGCTCGACGTCGCCAGCATAAAATGGGCGGCCTATGCCGTCTGGGCACCATCGGCGATCGAGCGCGACGGCAAATATTACCTGTTCTTCGGCGCCAACGACATTCAGAGCGACAAGGAGACCGGCGGCATTGGCCTGGCGGTGTCCGACACTCCCGGCGGCCCGTTCCGCGACGCGATCGGCCGTCCTTTGGTGTCTGCCTTCCACAATGGCGCGCAGCCGATCGATCCGTTCGTCTATCGCGACGACGACGGTCGGACCTATCTCTATTATGGCGGCTGGGGTCATTGTAACGTCGTCCTGCTGAGCCCCGATCTGAAGTCGGTGGAGCCCTATCCGGACGGTTCGACATGGAAGGAAATCACCCCGCCCGGCTATGTCGAGGGTTCCTTCGTGATCAAGCGCAAGGGGATCTATTATCTGATGTGGTCGGAGGGCGGCTGGACCGGCCCCGATTATCGCGTCGCTTATGCGACCGGCACAAGCCCGCTCGGTCCGTTCAAGCCGATGGGCACTATCCTAGCGCAGGATTTCCGCATCGCCAGCGGCGCGGGGCACCATTCGGTGGTCAACGTGCCGGGCACCGACGATTGGTACATCGTCTATCATCGCCGGCCGCTCGGCGACGAAAATGGCGATCACCGCCAGCTCGCGATCGACCGCATGAAATTCAACGCCGACGGGACCATCGCGCCGGTGGTCATGACCAATGAAGGCATCGCGCCGCGGCCGTTGCCGGCCGCTACTGTAAAGGGACGCCGATCGTGATCAGGAACATCGTGACCTTGCTGAGCGCGGGGGCCTTGTTGTCGTCGCCGATCATCGGTGCGGCGACGCCTGCATACGCCCAGCAGGCTGCGTCGCCGCAGCCCGCGTTGGTCGATCTGATCAACCCGCTGATGGGCACCGACAGCGATCATGCGCTGTCTTATGGCAACACCTATCCGGCGATCGCGGTGCCGTGGGGGATGAATTTCTGGACGCCGGTGACCGGCAAGATGGGCAGCGGCTGGGGCTACACCTATGCCGCGAAAAAGATCAACGGCATCAAGCAGACGCATCAGCCCAGCCCGTGGATGAACGATTACGCTGCGCTCGCGCTGTTTGCCGAGACCGGTCCGCTCAAGGTCGAGCAAGAGGATCGCGCCAGTTGGTTCAGCCACAAAGCCGAGGAAGCGCGTCCTTATGGCTACAAGGTCTATCTCGCCGATTACGACGTCACCGCCGAGGTCACGCCGACCGCGCGCGCAGCGCAATTCCGCTTCACTTTTCCCAAAAGCGACGATGCGCACATCCTGATCGATGGTCAGGACGGCGGATCGATGGTGACGATCGATCCGGCACATCGGCGGATCACCGGCTATGTGCGCAACAATAGCGGCGGCGTGCCCGACAATTTCCACAATTACTTCGTCGCCGAATTCGACCACGATTTCACCGTCACCCGCACCTGGGACGACAATTACCAGCTTTCCGCCGCCAAAACGCGCGAGGGCGGCCATGTCGGCGCGGTCGTCAGCTTCAAGACCGCGGCCGGCGAGCAGATCGGCGTGAAGGTCGCGTCGTCGTTCATCAGCCCCGAACAGGCCGCGCGCAATCTGGACGCGGAGATCGGCAAGGACGGTTTCGACCAGACCCAGGCCAAGGCGAAGCAGGCCTGGGAAACGCAGCTGGCGCGCGTCCGGGTCGAGGATCCGAACCTCGACAATCGCCGGACCTTCTATTCGGCGCTGTACCGCATGCTGCAATTCCCGCGGATGTTCTACGAGATCGACGCCAAGGGAAAGCCGGTCCATTACAGCCCCTATGACGGCAAGGTCCATGCCGGCTTCATGTACACCGACAACGGCTTCTGGGACACGTGGCGCGCGGTCTTCCCGTTCTTCGCCATGATGTATCCCGAGCGCGACAGCGAGATGATGCAGGGCCTGGCCAACACGGTGAAAGAGGGCGGCTGGCTGCCCGAATGGGCCAGCCCCGGCTATCGCGACGTGATGATCGGATCGAACTCGGCGAACATCATCGCCAATGCTTATGCCAACGGCGTCCGCGGGTTCGATGCGGAGACGCTGTACAAGGCGATGGTCAAGAACGCCACGACCAGCGCCGGCCGTCCCACCGACAAGAAAGGCGAGACCGTCAGCGCGGTCGGCCGCGAAGGCGTCGAATATTACAATCGGCTCGGCTACGTGCCCTATGACGTCGGCATCAACGAGAACGCCGCGCGGACGCTGGAATATGCGACCGCCGATTTCTCGCTGTCGCGGTTCGCCGCCGCGCTTGGCAAGACCGACGATGCCAAGCTCTTTGCCCAACGCGCGCAGAATTACCGCAAGCTCTACGATCCGCAGACCGGCTGGATGCGCGGGCGCAACAAGGACGGGTCGTGGGAGACGCCGTTCAATCCGTACAAATGGGGCGATGCCTTCACCGAGGGCAATGCGCTGCATTACACCTGGGCCGTGATGCAGGACACGCAGGGCCTGATCGACCTGATGGGCGGCGACAAGAAGTTCGTCGATCGGCTCGACAGCATCTTTACCGCGCCGCCGATCTTCGACGACAGCTATTACGGCACGGTGATCCACGAAACGCGCGAGATGCAGATCGTCAACATGGGCCAATATGCCCATGGCAATCAGCCGATCCAGCACATGATCTATCTCTACGATTGGGCCGGGGCGCCGTGGAAAGCGCAATATCACGTCCGCGACGTGATGAAGCGGCTCTATTCGGCGACTCCCGACGGCTATCCGGGCGACGAGGATAACGGCCAGACCTCGGCCTGGTATGTCTGGTCCGCGCTCGGTTTCTATCCGGTGACGCCGACGGTCGGCCAATATGCGATCGGCAGCCCGCTATTCCGGAACGTCACCTTGACGATGCCGAACGGCAAGACGTTGACCATCGAGGCGGAGAATAACGGCCCTGACAATGTCTATATCCAGTCGGTGACGCTCAACGGCGCGCCGCACGATATAGCCTATGTCACGCGCGAAGCTCTGGCGCAGGGCGGGACGCTGCGGTTCGTGATGGGGCCGACGCCGAATAAGCAATGGGCTAGCACCAAGGCCGCCGCGCCCTTCTCGATGAGCGCGCCCGCCAAGTGACCCGGAGAAAGACGCTGACCCCCAATCGACGCCACATCATGGCCGGAGCCGGCGCCATCGCGCTCAATGCGGCGCTGCCGTTGGCCGCGCGGGCGGCATCGTTCGCCAGCAAGCGCCCGCCACTTGCCAAGCGGCTGTTCACCAGTGCCGCCGTCGAGGCCGAGATCGCGCGGGTGAAGGCCGCCATCGGCGATCCCGAACTCGCCTGGATATTCGAGAATTGCTATCCCAACACGCTCGACACCACGGTCGAGACCGGCTTGGTCGACGGCAAGCCCGACACGTTCGTCATCACCGGCGACATCAAGGCGATGTGGCTGCGCGACAGCTCGGCCCAGGTCCAGCCCTATGTCCATCTCGCGCCGCGCGACCCGGCATTGCGGCGCCTGTTCCACGGCCTGATCCAGCGCCAGGCGCGCTGCATTCTGATCGATCCCTATGCCAATGCCTTCATGAAGGACCCGGCGGCCAAGAGCGATCTCGAATGGTCGCAAAAGGACCAGACCGACATGAAGCCCGGCGTCGCCGAGCGAAAATGGGAGATCGACTCGCTTTGCTACCCGATGCGGCTCAGTCACGCTTATTGGACGGCGACGCGCGACAAGTCGCCGTTCGACGATAGCTGGGCGCGCGCGATGAAGCTCGCGGTCGCGACGTTCCGGGTGCAGCAGCGCAAGACCGGGCCGGGGCCGTATCATTTTCAGCGCAGCGCGGCGCAGCCGACCGACTCACTGATCCTCGACGGCTATGGCGCGCCGACCCGGAAGATCGGCCTGATCCATTCGATGTTCCGGCCGTCGGACGATGCCTGCGTCTATCCGTTCCTGATCCCGTCGAACCTGTTTGCGGTGTCGGCGCTCCGCAAGCTGGCCATGGTCCATCGCCAGGCGCGCAACGACGCCGTGGCGGCGCGGGACTGCGAGATGCTAGCGGCCGAGGTCGAGGCCGCGTTGAAAGCCCATGCATTGGTGCCGGACGGACGGGGCGGCCGGGTCTGGGCCTATGAGACCGACGGGTTCGGCAACTGGCTGTTCATGGACGACGCCAACGTTCCGAGCCTGTCGGGCCTTGCCCTGATCGACGCAGCCCGGCGCGACGATCCATTGTTCAGGCGCACCGCCGCTCTCGCCTGGAGTCCGCGCAACCCCTATTTCTTCCGGGGCAAGGCAGCAGAGGGAATCGGCGGCCCGCACGTTGGGATGGACCAGATCTGGCCGATGTCGATCATCACCCACGCTATGAACGCTGATGACGACGCGACGATCATCCGATGCCTGCGCTGGTTGAAGACGACGCATGGCGGCACCGGCTTAATGCACGAATCCTTCGACAAGGATCGCCCGTCGAAGTTCACGCGGTCATGGTTCGCCTGGGCCAATGCCTTGTTCGGCCAGCTGATCGTCGAGCTTGCCGCGCGCAAGCCGGCGATCCTCGCCGGCCGCATCTGACCAATCCGGGAGGGAAGAATAATGATTACCGCCAGCCGCCGCCAGTTGCTCGCCGGCGCCGGTCTTGCCGCGCTCGGCAATGCGATGCCCGGCATAATTTGGGCCGCGCCGCCGGTTGCCGCCAAGGCCGACCTGTTCGTCGGTACGGGCGGGCACGGCCATACCTTCCCCGGGCCGTCGTTACCTTACGGTATGGCGCAGCTGGGGCCGGACACCAACAATATCGGTTGGGACGCGTGTTCGGGCTATCATCGCGACGACCGCTCGATCATGGGCTTCAGCCATACCCATCTGTCGGGCACAGGGATCGGCGATATGCTGGACGTGCTGGTGGTGCCCACGCGCCAGCCGCTGATGCTGCAGCCGGGGCCTGTCGGCGATCCCGACAAGGGCTATCGCCAGCGTTTCTCCGATGAATATGCCGAGCCAGGCTATTATCGCGTTCGGCTGGAATCGGGCGTCCAGGCGGAGTTGACCGTCACCGAGCGCTGCGGCCTCCACCGCTATCGCTTCCCCGGCGGCCCGGCGCACATCCTGATCGATTTCGCCCATGCGATGCTCGACTCGTCGGACAAGGGCGGGCTGATCGAGAATGCCTCGCTGGCAGTGGATTCCGACGGGACGCTGACGGGCAGCCGGACGGTCAACCGTTGGGCAAAGGGGCGGCATATCCATTTCGCGATGCGGCTGTCGCGCAAGCCGGACCGCGTCGAGTTCTTCGGCGACGATGACGTGCCTGCCGCCAAAGGCGCGACCAATGTTGCGGGGAGCAAGCTCAAGGTCGCGCTGTTCTTCGATGATGCCGGCGGCGATCCGATCCTGATCAAGACCGGCCTGTCGGGCGTCGACGTCAAAGGCGCGCGCGACGCACTGGCGGAAATCCCCGGCTGGGATTTCGATGCCGTCCACACCGCCGCGCGATCCGCCTGGGCCCGCGCGCTCAACCGGATACGCGTTTCGGGCGGCACCGAGGCGCAGCGCACGATCATGGCGAGCGCGCTCTATCATGCGCAGCTTGCGCCGACTTTGTTCGCCGATCGCGACGGGCGATATGTCGGGCTCGACCGGCAAGTGCATCAGGTGGCGCAGGGCGAGCGTGCTTACAGCGCCTATTCCTTGTGGGACACCTATCGCGCGCTCCACCCGCTGCTGACGCTGATCAATCGCGATCAGGCGACATTGCTGGTGCACGACCTCATCCGTCAGACGCAGCAAAGCCCCTATGGCCCGCCGGTCTGGACGCTGCAGGGATCGGAGACCGGCTGCATGATCGGCTGGCATTCGGTGTCGGTGCTCGCCGAGGCACACGCCAAGGGGATCGAGGCCGATTACGCCGCCGCCTGGCCCAATATCCGCCGTCGCGCCTTCGATCGCGATTATAAGGATTCCGACGGGTCGCTTGGCCGCGGTTATTATTACGACCTGAATTACATCCCCGCCGACAAGATCTGGGAATCGGTCAGCCGTACCCAGGAATATGCCTATGACGACTGGGCGATGGCGCACCTGGCGGAAGCGGCGGGCGCAAAGGACGACGCGGCCGCCCTGCGCCAGCGCTCGCGCAATTACCGCAACGTCATCGATCCCAATATCGGTTTTGCCCGTCCACGCTTTGCCGACGGCTCGTGGTGGGGCAAGTACGATCCGATCCAACTCGGCCATGATGTGCCCAAGTGGCGCGATTACACCGAAGCCAATGGCTGGCAGGCGACCTTCCTCAATCAGCACGACGTCTACGGCCTGATCGAGCATTTCGGCGGCGATGCCGTATTCGAGGGCAAGCTCGACGCTTTGTTCAACGGTCCATCGACCTTGCCGGCGAACGCGCCGCCCGACATTGCCGGCTTGGTCGGGCAATATGCTCATGGCAACGAGCCCGATCAGCACGTCGCCTATCTCTATGCGTATTGCGGCGCCCCGTGGAAAACCCAGGCGATGGTCCGCCGGCTGCTGACCGAGATGTACAAGGCCGATCCCGACGGTGTGATTGGCAACGACGATTGCGGCCAGATGAGTGCCTGGTTCGTGCTGAGCGCGCTCGGTTTCTATCCGGTCGATCCGGTCAGCGCGATCTATGTGTTCGGGTCGCCGCTGTTCGATGTCGCCGAGGTCGATGTCGGCAATGGCCGGACGCTCACCGTGCGCGCCAACGGTAACGGACCCGACCGTCCGTATGTCCAGTCGGCGCGCTGGCGCGGCAAGCCCTGGACGAAGAACTGGATCGCCCATTCCGAGCTGATCCAGGGCGGCGAGCTCGTTTTCGAAATGGGCGCGCGGCCGTCGCGTTTTGGCGCGGCGAAACGCGACCGGCCGCCGTCATTCGCGCGCGGGCCGGCGTGACCGCCGGGCACGGAGCCCGACTGAGGCGCCCGATAATCTTAGACAATCGAGAGCAGTTTCAATGATGTTTGCGTGGTGTTTGCTGACGATGAACGCGGTGGCTCGATGAGCGCCGAAGAGTCGTCTCCGTTGTTTGCCGGCGTCGAGCTTGGCGGCACGAAATGCGTATGCACGCTGGCCTATGGTCCCGATGCGATCGTCGATCAGCGGACCGTGCCGACCACCTCGCCGTCCGAGACCTTGCCCGCGATCTGCGCGATCCTGTCGGACTGGGAGCAGGGCCACGGCTTCGCCGCGATCGGCATCGCCTCGTTCGGCCCACTCGACCTCGACCCCGATTCCGATCGTTATGGCCGGATCACCAGCACCAACAAGCCGGGATGGTCGGGCGCGGATGTCCGCGGCATCCTGTCTGCGCTCTTTTCCGTGCCTGTCGGGTTCGACACCGATGTCAACGGCGCCGCTTTGGCGGAGATCCGTTGGGGCAGCGGCCAAGGGCTGAGTGATTTCGCTTATATCACCGTCGGCACGGGTGTCGGCGTCGGTCTGATCGTCCACGGCCGGCCCACGCGCGGCATCGGCCATAGCGAATTGGGACATATCCGGGTACCGCGCCTGCCGGCCGATCAGGTAAAGAGCGCATGTTCTTATCATGACGATTGCGTCGAAGGCCTCGCCTCGGGACCGGCGCTGCTTGCCCGGCTCGAAGGGCGGTCGCCATCGGATCTGTCGCCCGACGATCCGGTATGGGATCCGATCGTCCACACGCTCGCGGCGATGTGCCATGCTTTGGTGTGCGCGACCGGACCCTATCGGATCGCAATGGGCGGTGGCGTCGTATCAGGCCAGCCGCATTTGCTCGAGCGGATCAACGCGGCGCTGATCGACAGCCTCGCGGGCTATATGCCGCTCCCGGGCGGCGGGGACTATGTCGTGGCGCCGCGGCTGGGCGATCTCGCCGGTCCGCTCGGCTCGATCGCCCTCGCCGCCAACGCCGCCGGTTGAGAGGGTGTCGGATCAACCTGCCTCGGCCATCCACTGCAAGGCATCAGCTCCCGCCGGAATCTTGAGCGGGGCATTGACGTCGGTGGCCGCCTGCCAGACCGCCTCCGCAACATCGCCCGCATGCGTCACCGGACCGCTATCCTCGCGAAAATTGGCGATCATTCCCTCGATCAGCGGCTTGTAGTCCGGATTGTCGAGCCCGCGCAGGTGCGGCATCGCATTATTGCCGAACTGGGTTTCGGGTGAACGGCCGGGAAGCACGATATGCACGCGCACGCCGAATGGCTCCATCTCGACGGCTAGGCTTTCGGTTAGCGCGTTCACTGCCGCCTTGCTCGCCCGATAGACGCTGACGAGCGGGAGGGGTTTTAGCGTCACGGTGGAAGTGACGTTGACGATCACGCCAGACCGCCGCGCGCGGAACTGCTGAAGCACCGCCTGCAGCATGGCCAGTGTGCCCAACGTGTTGGTCTCGAACAATTGGCGCGCCGTCTCCGGCGCGATCAGCTCGATCGGCACGGCTGCGCCGAATCCCGCATTGTTGACCAGGACGTCGATATCGCCGGCCTTCTCCATCGCGCCGGCGACGCTTGCGGCATCGGTGACGTCGAGCGGCAGGATGACGAGATTGTCGGACGCCGGCAGGATGTCGGCCCGCGGGTCGCGCATCGTGGCGATCACCTTCCAGCCGCGATCGAGAAACAATTTCGCCGTTTCGAGGCCGAAACCCGACGAACAGCCGGTGATGAGGACGCTGGGCATGAGATGCTCCGGAAGTGTTGAAGGTGATCGGGAGATGGCTTCGGTGACCGATACCTTCTATGGGTGAACGTCCCGAATAAATTTGCGATAGTCCTGAAATGACCGTGGATCCGCTTGCCGAGATCGTGACCCTGCTCCAGCCGTCGGCGAGCTTCTCCAAGCTGGTCGAATATGCCGGGCGCTGGCGCATCCGCCGCGATGTCGAAGGCAAGCCGGTCTATTTCGCCGTGCTGGAAGGCGAATGCCGCGTGATCGCTGCGAACCAGCCGCCGATCGTCGTGCGCGCCGGCGATTTCGTGCTGTCGCCGTCGACCAACGATCAAACCATCGAGAGCGTCGACGCGCCGCCTCACGGGATGGACATGCTGCCGGTCGAACTCGGCGAAGAGCGCTTTCGCGTCGGCAGGCAGGACGCACCCGTCAACCTGAGGATGCAGGTCGGATTGTGCAGCTTCGCATCACCCGATGCCGCCCTCCTGGTATCACTGCTCCCGGCGATGGTTGTGGTGCGCGACGAGCCGCGGCTGGCGACCCTGATGCAATTGGTCGGCGACGAGACCCGCCGGTCGCGGCCGGGGCGTGAGTTGGTGCTCGAACGCCTGCTGGAGGTGCTGCTGATCGAGGCGCTGCGCTGCGGTGCCGACGCGAGTTCGGTGCCGAGCCTGGCGCGCGGCCTATCCGACGAGCGCGTAGCTGCGGCCTTGCGGGCGATGCATGCGAAGCCGGCTCGCGGCTGGACGGTGGCCGATCTCGCTGCCGAAGCGGCGATGTCGCGCTCGGCCTTTTTCGTCCGATTCAGTCGCGTCGTCGGGCTGCCGCCGATGGAATATCTGCTCGCCTGGCGCATGGCACTTGCCAAACGCTTGCTGCGGTCGCGCGAATTCCCGATTCCGCTGGTCGCCGGCCGCGTCGGCTATGGATCCGCGAGCACGTTCAGCACCGCTTTTGCCCGCTATGTGGGTATACCGCCGGCACGCTATGCGCGGGATGGGACAGCCGGTTGATCAATGGTGAGGCTGAACAACGAGCGCGCGAGCAGCGCGTGGGTGTTGTCAGGCCAATGCGAACACCGCTCTGGACGCCCTGCCGCGCCTTCCTATCGCCAGCCGAGCGCAGGGGCGACGTGCCTGAGGATGCTGTCGAGGACGTGGGCGTTATAGTCCACGCCGAGCTGGTTCGGCACGGTCAGCAGCAGCGTGTCGGCTTCGGCGATCGCTTCGTCGGCCTTCAGCTCCTCGATCAGGCGTTCGGGTTCTGCTGCATAGGAGCGGCCGAAAATCGCCCGCATATTGTCGATGACCCCGATCTGATCGCTGCTGCCGTCACGGCCGAAATAGGCACGGTCCTGGTCGTTCATCAGCGCGAAGATCGACCGCGATACCGAAACGCGAGGTTCGCGATCATGGCCGGCTTCCTTCCACACCGCGCGGTAAGCGCGGATCTGCTTGGCCTGCTGGACGTGGAACGGCTCGCCGGACTCGTCGGCCTTCAGCGTAGAGCTTTGCAGGTTCATGCCCATCTGCGCCGCCCAGATCGCGGTAGCGTTCGAGCCTGAGCCCCACCAGATGCGATCGCGCAAGCCGGGCGCGTGTGGCTCCAGCCGCAACCGTCCAGGCGGATTGGGAAACATCGGACGAGGGTTCGGCTGGGCAAAGCCTTCGCCTTTCAACAGTTCGAGGAACACCTCGGCATGGCGGCGCCCCATATCGGCATCGCTCTGCCCTTCCGCCGGCGAATAGCCGAAGTGCCGCCAGCCATCGATGACCTGCTCGGGGGAACCGCGGCTGATCCCGAGCTGCAGACGCCCTCCGCTGATCAGGTCGGCGGAGCCCGCGTCCTCCAGCATGTAGAACGGATTCTCGTAGCGCATGTCGATCACGCCGGTGCCGATCTCGATGCGGCTGGTCCTGGCACCGATCGCCGCGAGCAGCGGAAAGGGCGATGCCAGCTGCTGCGCGAAATGGTGCACGCGGAAATAGGCACCGTCGGCGCCAAGCTCCTCGGCGGCGACGGCCAAGTCGATCGATTGCAACAGGACGTCGCTGGCGGAGCGGGTCGCCGATTGCGACGACGCGGACCAATGTCCGAAAGAAAGGAAGCCGATTTTCTTCATGGCGGACAGCTGGCGGTCGATCGCTTCAACCGCAAGCCGCATGCCGGAATTTCACTGTTTCCGATAAAATGCGTCTGGCGCAGAGCTACCGCTCAGGGGAGATCGCGCACCCAGATATTGCGATAGCTGATCGGCGGGCTGGGATCGCCATGAGCCTGCAGCTTGATCGGCGCGCGATCAAATGCCTTGTAGCTCGGCTTGCCGATATAGAGCGTCTCCCCGAACAGCGAGACATGGTTCTGGACCAGCACGCCGTTGATGAAGGCGGTGACATGGGCCGGCGTCTTCAACGTCCCGTTCGCGTCGAAGATCGGCTTGTCCCACACGACATCCACGCTCTGCCATTCTCCCGGCTTGCGCACCGGATTGGCGAGCGGCGGAAACTGCTTGTAGATCGCGCCGGCCTGGCCGTTGACATAGGTGTCGTTCTTGTAGCTGTCCAAGATCTGCAGCTCGTAGCCGGTATCACCTGGGCCGGTGGACGCCAGAAACAGGCCGCTATTGCCGCGCGCCTGGCCGCTGCCGGTGACATTGGCGGGAATGCGATATTCGAGATGAAGCTGATAGCTGCCGAAGGATCGGCGGGTCTGGATGTTGCCCTTGTCCTTCGCCACGGTGACGATGCCGTCAGCGACCGTCCAGCCCGCCGCCGCGCCGTCCTTCACGTTCACCCATTGGTCGAGCGACGTGCCGTCGAACAGGACGATCGCGTCCGACGGCGGCGATGCCGTCTCGCTCTTGCCGGGGGTCACCACTGGCACGGCGGGGGACCAGACCTCCGTGTCTTCCGGCTTCGGCTTGGCGTCCTGCGCCATGGCGGCAAACGGGGTCATGACCAGCAACAGGCTCGTGCCCCGCAGGATCGATTTCATCGCGCTCATCCTTTCGATTGGGTCTCGGTCAGCGGACCGCCACGGCGCCGCGCCGCTCAAGCCAGGGCGCCGGCATGCAGCTGCTTCACCGCATGGTCCACTGCGCGGCAGGTCAGCGCCATGAAGGTCAGCGACGGATTGACGCAGGAGATCGAGTTCATCTGCGACCCATCGGTCACGAACAGATTGGCCGCGTCATGCGCCTGGTTCCACTTGTTGAGCACCGAGGTGCGCGGATCATTGCCCATCCGTGCGCCACCCATTTCGTGGATCGCCTCACCGGGAACATGTTCGGACTCGCCGCTGGTCACGTTGATCAGGCCAGCCTGGCGCAACATCGCCTCGCCCTGGGCGCGGGCATCCGCCATCATGCGCAACTCGTTGTCGCGGAACGTCACGTCGAACCGCAATTGCGGGATGCCGAAACGGTCGACCCTGGTCGGGTGTAGCGAGACGCGATTGTCCTCATAAGGCAGGCATTCGCCAAACGCGCCGATCGAGAATTTCCACGGATCGTAGCGGCGCATGCCCTCCTTCATGGAGGCGCCGAAACCGACCGGCTTGGCCGGGCTTCGGCTCGCGCCGCCCTGATAGCCATAGCCGCGCTTGAACCCCACGCCGTCATCGGTGCCGACATTGCGGAAACGGGGAATGTAGATTGCTCCCGGGCGGCGGCCATATTCGATATATTCGGTCATGCCCGGCACTTCGCCCGTGATGTGCGTGCGGAAGATGTGGTCCATGACGTAGCGGCCGAGCGTGCCGCTCGTGTCGAAATAGCTCGGGTCTGTGCCCGGCGCGCGGCTGTTCATCAGGATCTGGACCGACGCCATGGCCGAAGCGCACAGGAAGACGAGAGGGGCCTTCACCACTTCGGCCTGGCCCGTCTTGGCATCGACGAAGCGGACGCCGGTCACGCGCTTGCGCTTGGGATCATATTCCAGGTTCGACACGACCGCATCGGGCCGGACGGTAAGACGGCCGGTCGCGCGCGCCGCCGGCAAGGTGACGGCCTGGGTCGAGAAATAGGCGCCGAACGAGCAGCCGTTGGAGCATTGGTCCCGGAACTGGCATTTGCTGCGATTCTGCTCGGGCTTGTCCTCGGTCATGTTCGAGAGCCGGGCGTTGATCAGCTTCCGGCCGGGGAACGCGCTTTCCAATCGGCCCTTCACCCATTTTTCGGCCACGTTCATCGGCATCGGCGGCTGGAATTCGCTGTCGGGCAGATAGGGCAGGTTCTCGCGCGAGCCGGACACGCCGATATATTTCTCGACATAGGAGTACCAGGGGGCGACGTCGTCATAGCGGATCGGCCAGTCCCCGCCGATCCCCTCGCGCTTGTTGGCCTCGAAATCGGCCGGGCTCCAGCGGAAGCACCAGCGGCCCCAGATCAGCGACTTGCCGCCGACCGCCGCCGGCCGGATCCAGCGGAATTTGCTGCCCTCGTCGGTGACATAGGGGTTCAGCCGGTCGTCATTGTAGAATTGCAGGTTGCTGGTCGACAGATAGCCGTATTTGGCGATGAAATAATCGCTCTCGACGATTGCCTTGGGGACCTCGCCTCGGGCCGGGAGCTCGAAGGCCGGCTTGCCGTCATAGGGATAGCCCGACTGATGCTCGACCATGAAGCCGCGGTCGAGCATCAGGACGCGCAGGCCCTTCTCGGTCAGTTGCTTTGCGGCGAACCCGCCGCTGATCCCCGAACCGATGACGATGGCGTCGTATTTGCTGGTGGATGCCATGGGTAGATGCCTTGAAGAAGGGGATCAGAAGCGCAGCGCGTGCAGATTCCTGAAGCTGGTGGTGATGTCCGGCAGATAGGGGGCCGGTGCTTCGTCATTCTCGACATAGAAATGGCGGACGCCCGATGCGCCGGGCAGCTTGAACAGCCCGGCGAAATCGATCGTACCGGTGCCGACGGCGGTCATCGCCTTGTCCGCCCGCATGTCCTTCACATGGAAAGCGTAAAGGCGGCTGCCGAGCCGGGTGATGAGCTTGGCGGCATCCTCGCCGGCGTGAACGGCCCAATAGAGATCGAGCTCGAGCTTCACCAGCGACGGGTCGGTGCCCGCGACCAGTCGATCGTAAAGGGACGTGCCGCCGAAGCGGGTGGTGAATTCGAAATCGTGATTATGATAAGCAAGGCCGAGCCCCGCATCGCGCGCCTGCTTGGCGAACCGGTTCATATTCTCCACCACGCCGCCGAACCCGGCATCGGTGCGAAGCTCGGGCGGCAGCCAGGGCATGACGATCGTGTCGGCGCCCAGCGTCTTCGCCATCTTCACCGCGTCCGGGAACCTGGTCAGCAACACATCATAGGATATGTGGAGCGAGGGCGCGGACAGCTGCAGTCGGTCCATCGTCCGCCGCAGCAGCGCAGGGTCCATCTTGTCGTAATTGCCGCCGCCGAGCTCGACCTCGCGATAGCCGATGCGGGCGACCTTCTCGAGCGTTCCGACCGGATCGTTCTGGAAGATCTCGCGCACCGTATAGAGCTGCAACCCGGCCTTGCGGACCTGTGCGGCGCGCGCGAGACCTGCGACGCTGCCTGCAGCCATCATCGCGCCCATGCTCGCAACGAACGTACGTCGATCGATCGTCATGCCGTGTAGACCTTGTTGATGTTGGAATAGAGGTAGTCGCCGTGATATTCGCCGGGGACGGGCAGATATTCCTGCTCCTGCGTCATCCCGATCTCGGACGTGTAATAGCCGGTGATCACGAGCTGCCGGAACGCGACGAAGAAGGGACCGCCATCGGTGAACTGCGCATTCATCGCGGCGGTGAGCAGCGCGTCGAGTTGCTCGGGCGTCGCCTGGGCAGTCGGCACCTTGTAGTCCTGAAGACACTTGGCCTCGATCGCGTCGAGCCCGGCGAGGATCGGAATCCTCTCCTGTGGAAGCGCCCAATCGGCGAGCAGCTTTTCGATATAGTCGGGCACGCCCGCCTTGATCGCCCCGGGCGTGTCGGTCGTCGGAATGACCCGTTCGCTCAGCTGCGTCATCAGCTTGCGTTGCGGCGCGGTGAAGACCTGCACGCTTGGCGGCCCTTCGCTGATGACGGGACGCGAGTCTTTGCCGACGAGCCCGGCCGCGCGCGCGATCGGCGCGAACAAAGGGGCGCCGAACAAGGCGGCCATGCCGGCAAGGGCGGTTCTACGATCGATCATTGCGGGCCTCCGGGCCGATACGAGGTCGGGGTGTGGCTCTTCATGGCGCGTCGATCTCCCTGTAAGCGGCGATCAGCCGGTCTTCCCCCGCGCGCCCGGCGAGCGAGTTGCCATGCTCCATGCCGATCACGCCGTCGTAGCGGCGGCCCTTCAGCCAGCGGACGATGTTGTGATGGTTGATCTCGCCGGTGCTCGGCTCGAGCCGGCCCGGATTGTCGCCGAACTGGATATAGGCGACCTCGCTCCAGCAGGTTTCGAGCGTCGGGATCAAATTCCCCGCCTGGATTTGGGCATGATAGAGATCGGCAAGCACCTTGACCGCCGGATTGGCGACGCCCGTGGCGATCGCATAACCCTGCGGGATCGTGCGCATGAAGATGTTGGGATGGTTGGTGATCGTGTTGAGCGGTTCCATCACCAGGATCAGCCCGTTTTGCGCGGCGATATCGCCCGCGCGCCGCATCACCTCGATGACCCGCGCCGTCTGAATGTCGACCGGCACCTTCGGGTCCATGAAGCCGGTGACGACGGTCATCCACTTCGCATCGAGCCGCTTGGCGACATCGACGGAGCGGCGAATGTCGGCGAGCATGGCATCCTGCTCGGCGCGGTCGCCGGAGCCCAGCAGCGGCCGATACTGACCCCATTTCGGCATGCTCGCGACCAGCACGCCCATCGTCATGCCGCGCTGCCGCAGCGCCTTGCCCATGGCTTCCTGCTCGGCGACGGGACGCGCGGCGGCCTCATTGTCCTCCCAGGCGGTGAAGCCCTGATCGGCGGCATAGGCGATCTGCTCGATCAGGCCGCCCCGGCTGGCGAAGCTGCCCTCGTGCGGCGCGAACTTGAGGGCGAAGCGCGCCGCGTTTCGCGATGTCCCGGCCGCACGCGCATAGCTCGCCGCGCCGAGCCCCGCCAGGGTCCCGGCCAGGACGGAGCGGCGGGAGGGTGTCAGGTGTCGCGGCATCTTTTCTATCCTCCGCCTATTTGGCCGTTGCCGTCGTCAGATAGGCGATCACCGCAGCGCGCTTCGCCGGATCGGAGACGCTGATCGGCATCTTCGTGCCCGGAACCTTCTTCATCGGTGCGGCCAGGAATTGGTCGAGGGTCTTGGCGTCCCATGTCAGGCCCGAACCCTTCATCGCGGCCGAATAGCTGAAGCCCGGAACGGACCCGGCACGCCGGCCGATCAGGCCCGAGAGATTGGGGCCGATCCCGTTGCGGCCGCCCTTGGTGACCGTATGACACGCCGTGCACATGCCGAAGGCCTGGGCACCCGCCGGGGCGCTTTGCGCGCCGGACGGTACCGCGAAGACCGCGATGGCCGCCATCAGGGCAGGGGCAGCGGCCAGGCTGTAGATCGACTTCATCAATGCTCTCCTGGAGACATGGTCCCGGTGACGTTCGCCGCTTGCGGATCGAGGCCCATCAGCGCACGATTGGCGCTTCGATCGGTACCGCTCGACGCGAAATCATCGAAGGCATGGGGCGTGACCCGGATGATATGGTTCTTGATGAAGGGCGCACCCTCGCGCGCGCCGTCTTCGGGATGCTTGAGCGCGCATTCCCATTCGAGCACCGCCCAACCCGCAAAGTCATAGGCCGCCATTTTCGAGAAGATCGCGCCGAAGTCGATCTGGCCGTCCCCCAGCGAGCGAAAGCGGCCGGGGCGGTCCACCCAATTCTGGTAGCCGCCATAGACGCCGGATCGCCCGTTCGGCCGGAACTCCGCATCCTTGACGTGAAAGCAGCTGATCCGCTCGTGATAGATGTCGAGAAAGGCGAGATAGTCGAGTTGCTGCAGCACGAAATGGCTGGGATCGTAGAGGATCCGGGCGCGCGGATGCTGGTCGACGGTGTCGAGGAATCGCTCGAAGGTCACGCCGTCGTGCAGATCCTCGCCCGGATGGATCTCGAAGGCGCAATCGACGCCGCAATCCTCGAATATGTCGAGGATCGGCCGCCAGCGTTTGCCGAGCTCGGCGAAGGCCTCGTCGATCAGCCCGGCCGGGCGTTGCGGCCACGGATAGAAATAGGGCCAGCCCAGCGCGCCCGAGAAGGTCGCGTGCGCGTCGAGCCCCAGCCGTTGGCTGGCCCGCGCGGCGAGCTTCACCTGCTCGACCGCCCAGGCCTGGCGCTCGGCCGGCTTGCCGCGCACCTGTTCGGCGGCGAATCCGTCGAACAGACTGTCATACGCGGGATGGACCGCCACCAGCTGGCCCTGGAGATGGGTGGAAAGCTCGCTCGCCACGATGCCGTGCTTGTCGAGCGTGGCCCGGAGATCGTCGCAATAGGCCTGGCTCTCCGCCGCCGTCGCGAGGTCGATCAATTGCGGCGTGCAGGGGATCTGGACCGCCACGAATCCAAGCCCGGCCGCCCATTCCGCCAGATGATCCAGCGTGTCGAACGGCGGTTGATCGGACAGGAACTGGGCCAGGAAGATGCCGGGCCCCTTGATCGTCTTCATCGTGCATCTCCGGGGACGGACATCCAGGCGCGGGCTTCGTTCGAGCGGATCGCGCAATCGATGAAACGTGCGGACCGCAGGCCGTCGTCGATGCCGGGCAGGAGGCCGTTCCTGTCGTCCGTGCCGTCGATCATGTCGGCGAAATCCCGGTAGAGCGTCGCAAATGCCTCGATGAAACCTTCGGGATGTCCGCTCGGTAATCGGGTCGCTCGTTGCGCGGCCGAATGCAGGCCCGGCCCTCCGGCATGGATGATCTCGGTCCGCGAGTCCCGCCAGCGCAGGATCAGGTCGCCTGGCGCGTCATGGCACCATTCGAGGCCGCCTTTGTCGCCATAGATGCGCAGGCGCAGCCCGTTGCGTTCTCCCGTGGCGATTTGCGAGGCGGTCAGGACGCCGGGCACGCCGCCCGCAAAGTGCAACAGGACGTTGCAGTCGTCGTCCAGCTGCCGTCCCGCGACCACGCGGGGAAGGTCTGCGATCAGCTCCATGGCGCGCAGGCCGCTCACATATTCGGCGAGTTGAAAGGCGTGGACGCCGATATCGCCGATGGCGCCGCCCGTGCCGGCCCGGGCGGGATCCGTCCGCCAGCTCGCCTGGAGATTGTCGCCTTCGATGCGCTCCGACAGCCACCCTTGCGGATAGTCGACCATGATCTTGCGCACCCGGCCGATCGCGCCGTCGGCGATCCGCGCCCGCGCCTCGCGGATCATCGCATAGCCGGTATAGGTGTAGGTGAGCGCGAAGGGGCGGCCCGATCGCGCGACGATCGGAGCCAGCGCCTCGGCCTCGGCCAGGGTCGCGGTCATGGGCTTGTCGCAGATCACCGGGAGACCGGATTCCAGCGCCGCCTTGGCGATCGCGAAATGGCTGTCGTTCGGCGTCGCGATGGCGATCGCCTGCACGCCGTCGTCGCGTCGGCGCTCGCCCGCGATCAAACCCTCGATGCCGTCATAGGCCCGCTCTTCCGCGAGACCCCATCGGGCGGCCTGCTGGCGAGACTTCTCCAGTGTCCGGCTGAAGGCGCCGGCAGCCAGTACGAAGCGCGCGTCGAGGCAAGCGGCCATACGATGCACCGGGCCGATGAAGCTGCCTGGGCCGCCGCCGACCAATCCGAGCCTGAGAATTTTCTGGGTCATCGAAAATCCGTCCCGGACCGTCAGGGGAGCACGGGCGCGGCCGCGCCGGACTGCTCGTCCTGGGGTGGAGCCAGCTTCTCGCGGAAGGCGAGGGCGAAGAGGACCATCGCGACGAAGGCGATCACCGCCGGCACCATCCAGATCGCGCGCCAGTCGTGACTGCCGTCGGCATTGGCGTTCAGGCCGTAGACCAAGCCGGCGATATTGGAGCCGATCACGATGCCGATGCCCTGAGTGATCAGGTTGAAGAAGGATTGCGCGCGGGATCGAGCCTCGGCGTCGAACTTGCGATCGACATAGATCTGCCCCGACACGATCAGGAAGTCGTAGCAGATGCCGTGGATGATGATGCCGAGCAGCACCATCGGCATGATCGCGGTCGAGCCCTGGTAGCCGAATCCGAACAACAGGAAGCGAACCGCCCAGGCGCCCATTCCGACCACCAGCACCCATTTGATGCCCAGCCGGAGGAGCACGAACGGCAAGCTGACCAGGATCAGCGATTCGAAGATCTGCCCCGCCGTTTGGATGCCGGTCGCCTCGATCCGCGTCCCGAACAATGTCAGGTGCAGGTTCTTGTCGGCGAAGAAGGTGTTGCCATAGGCATCGTAGAAGCTTCTCGGCGTCATCAGCGCCAGGGTGCAGGCGATGAAGACCCAGAATGCCGCCTCGCGATGACGCAGGATGACGTCCAGTCCCAGCACCGCTGAAGGGCTGACGATCCGCCCGCGAGCGCGCGGCGGGGTATTCGGCAGGGTGAGGGCATAGAGTCCCAGCGCGATATAGACGATCGCCGCCATCCGCATCGGCAGCGCGGTTTGCGCGGCCCCGGCGATCACGCCGACCAGCAGGCCGGCCACGATCCAGCCGATCGTGCCCCATACCCGCACGCCGGGGAATTCCTTGGCGATGTCGGTCATCGAGTTGAACGCGATCGCGGTCGCGAGGGGGATGGTCGATGCGTAGAACAGGAAATGCAGCAGGCAACCGAACAGGAAAAGCGATTGCGAGGTCTGGATCGTCGAAACCCAGAAGAGAACGATGCCCGCGCAGATCGACAGGATGCTCAACAGCTTCTCGGCCGCCATGAAGCGGTCCGCGATCATCCCGACGAACAAAGTGGAGGCGATCGTCGCGATGCCGACCATGCCATAGGCAGCGCCGATGATCGTGTCGAAATGCAGGCCCTTGCTCATATAGGTGCTGAGCGGAACGAGCCAGACGCCCCACGCGAAATATTGCGCGAACATCATGACCGACAGCCGCAATTTGACCATGTGCAGCACCCCTTCAGAGCCAAGGCATGACCTTGGCGAACCTCTCACCCGGCAGGAAATTGGCGATCAAAGAAAAACGCCACCCGTTACCGTCACTTGCCTCGATCTTCGTCGAGTCCTCGATTGCCCAAAACAATCATGAGATCGATCTCATTGCAAGCGCAATTCGACGAAAAATCGGAGATGACGCGTCAGGAAGCTGCGGGCGGTTGTCCGTGCGGGACGGGGCCCATGCTTGCCCGGGCGATGATCTCATAGGGCAAGGTGGCATAGACCGGCTGGGTCTGCCGACCGCTCAAAATGTCGAGCAGCAGCTCGACCGTCTTCCGACCGATTTCCGCCATGGGCTGGCGCACGGTGGCGAGCGGCGGGTCGACATAACGGGCCATCTGGATGTCGTCGAAGCCGACTACCGAAACGTCGTCCGGGCATGAAACGCCCAGGGATCGCGCCGCCGCCAATGTTCCGATCGCCATCTCATCACTGAAGCAGAAGATGGCCGTGGGGCGTGAGGCCCGCGCGAACAGCGCCAGCGCCGCGCCACGGCCGGATTCGATCGAGAAGTCGCCATTCTCGATCACGAGGCGCCCCGCCAGGTTCTGATCCGCAGCCGCCTTCTGCGCGCCGGCCAGGCGATCCCGGGTCAGCGGGCTCTCCGCGGGACCGATAATCACTCCGACGTCGCGATGGCCTAATCGATAGAGCGTCTGCATGACCTGATAGCCCGCGCCGGCATTGTCGATATGGGCGCTCGATACGCCGAGCGATGGCGTGAACTCGCAGCCGTTGACGATCGGGGCGCGGCTGCCCTCGCGTTTCAGAATGTTCGCGAGGACCGTCGGCAAGCGATGCCCGAGGAAGATGATGCCGTCGGCCTCGCGGCGATTGAGCATGTCGGCATATTGCTCCTCGCGCTCGCGCTCGTTGCGCGTATCGCCCAGCAGTACCGCATAGCCGGCTTTCTGCGCCGCTTCCTCGACCCCGCGTATGACGCGCGAGAAGAAGGGGTTGGAGATATCCGGGACGGTCACGATGATCCGCCCGGTCCGGGTCGTACGCAGGCTGGCCGCCACCGAATTGCGGCTATAGCCAAGCTCCTGGACGACCTTCAGCACCCGATGCCGCGTGGCTTCCGCGACCAGTTCAGGCGAGGACAGTACCCGGGCGGCCGTTGCTCTCGAGACGCCGGCGGCCTGCGCGACGTCGCGAATAGTTGTCACGGGAAGGGAATATCGAGAGCGATGGCCGCAACGCGGCGATCTGGCTGAGCAATGAACGGTCCGAGGCAAACCATCACGGTACCTTTGCGATCGGCCGTTCAATTGACAAGCCCCCATCGCCGCCGGGCAATTTCGCTCCTTCGGCCAGCGCGTTGCCCGGTCCGCAAAACCGTCGGCCGAACGGTTTGCGGCATCCGACGGCCCCGCAACACAAGAGGCCGGCCCCTTTCGGGACCGGCCTCCGCCCTCATACGCTACGCGAGGGGACCGTCTCTCCCGGATACGCTACGCGGGAGAACTCGACTGTTCGGGATTAGCGGCGGCAGTAACCGGGGCGATCCGAGCGATCGATCGCTCGGCCGGCCAGGGCGCCTACGCCGGCGCCAAGGATGGTGCCGATCGTGCGGTCGCCACGTCCCGCCACCGTGTTGCCGAGCAGGCCGCCGGCGATCGCGCCGACGATTGTGCCGCCGTCACCATCGTTGCACTTTTGGCGCGCACGATAGCTGCGGTCATAGCCACGGTAGCTGCGATCGTATCCGCGATAGCTGCGGTTGTAGCCGTCATAATAGCCGCCGCGGTTGTAGCCGTCGTTGTACGACCGATCATAGCCGTAACGCTGCGCCTGCGCCGGGGCGAGGGGAACCACGGCACCGGCAGTCATCGCGAGCGCGGCGCCAACGAGCGAAAGTGTCTTCAGCATGGGTTGTCTCCGTCTCAAAAATTCATCCGTCGATCGGTCGCGGGCTCCGGCGATTTCCGTCTGCCCATTCCGTGTCGATGAATGTGTTTTGCCCGAGTCGCATTGAGCCAAGGCTGAATGCGTCCGTTATCCGCGGTTCAGGCTGGCGGGCGGCGCCGGGGCGGCTATGAGAGATCGCGATGCGCCGCCGCACCCGCTATTCCCTGATGCTCGTGCTGGCGCTGCTGTGTCAGTGGAGCGGTACCCCCGAGCGGCCGATGCTGGGGCGCGTGCCCGACATGACCGCAACGCCCGTGCTGCTCGATCCCGCCGATCCGAAGCATGTGAAAGTCGGGGCGCTCACCTTTATCGGCGGCGTCGACCTGACCAGCCGCGATCTCGCGTTCGGCGGCTATTCGTCGATGACGATCGACCATGGGCTGTTCACCCTGCTCAGCGACGGCGGGACGATCGTACGATTCCGGATCGACGAACGATTTCGGCTGAGTGCGCGTGCGTTCGGCGATTTGCCCGTGGGGCCGGGGAACGGCTGGCGAAAGGAAGAGCGCGACAGCGAATCGATGACTCGCGACCCGTCGAGCGGCCAGGTTTGGGTAGGCTATGAAGGGTATAATCAGATCTGGCGCTATTCGCCCGGCCTGACCTTACCCGCGCAAATGGTCGCGCCCCGTCCGATGGCCGATTGGTCGGTGAACGGGGGTGCCGAATCGATGGTGCGGCTGCACGACGGGCGCTTCCTGGTGATTGCCGAGACCAACCGTCGCCTGCCGAGCGAGGCGCGCAGTGCGTTGATCTTCGACCGCGATCCGATCGAGAAACCCCTCAAGGGGTTCGAGTTCGGTTATCTTCCGCCGGACGGCTACGACCCCTCCGACGCGACCGAATTGCCTGACGGGCGCGTGCTGGTGCTCAACCGCCGGCTCGACCTTCCCTTTCGGTGGAGCGCAGTGCTGACCCTGATCGATCCGCGTCATATCCGCCCCGGAGTCACGATTCGCGGACGCGAGATCGCCCGGCTGGCGCCGCCGCTGACGGTCGACAATTTCGAAGGGCTGGCGATCGCCCGGGAAAACGGCGCGACGATGGTCTGGTTGGTCAGCGACGACAATCTGCTGATCCTGCAGCGGACGCTGCTGATGAAGTTCCGGCTGGATCTATAGCAGCGATCGTCCACCGAACGCCTACGCACCTAGCAGAAACGACTCCGGCCCGCTCTCCGCTGGGGAGAGCGAGCCGGTGGCGATTCGCTGGGGGTCCGGGCGGGCCGGACCGGCGCGATTACGCGGCCTGGGTTTCGCCCAGCTTCTTCTTGACGTCGCGCTTCAGGCGCCGCGCGCGCAGCGACAGATCCTCGTCGCTGGTCTTGATCAGCCAGTTGTCGAGACCGCCGACATGCTCGACCGAGCGAATGCCGTGCGTCGACACGCGCAGCCTGACGCTGGTGCCCAGCGCGTCCGACAGCAAGGTGACGTTCTGCAAATTGGGCAGGAACGTCCGCTTGGTCTTGTTGTTGGCGTGGGAAACGTTGTGACCCACCTGCCGGCCCTTGCCGGTCAGCTCGCAAATGCGCGACATCGCTATCAATCCTGAGTTTCGGGCCAAGACGAACCTGACCCCGGAAAGGTGGCGCCGATAGCGTCTGTCGGTCGGCGGGTCAACAGATTCGCGCTTTTTCGTGCAACCTGCTCTTGTGACGGAACGTTGATTACGCGAACGATTCGATTTCTAGGAGACGGTTATAATGCGCTTCCTGCTCGCTCTGGTCGGCATCGCCGCCCTCATCCTGATCGCGCTATTGGCCTTTGGAATGATCTCGATCAACGGTCGGCCGGGCTCACTCCCGACCGTCAAGTTGGAAGGCGGGCAAGCGCCCCAGGTCAACGCCAACATGGCGACGGTCAATTTCGGCACAGAAAACAAGACGGTAGAGGTCCCGACGGTGACCACCACCAGCAAGACGATCAAGGTGCCGACGATCCATGTCGACAAGCCCGGTACGCCTCCGGCCAATTCGGCGGCGCCGCAATAGCCGGGTTCCAGCTGCCTCAGCCGATGCGTGCCGCGCTCGACGCAGCCGCCGCCGCCGCGACGATGGGGGAAGTCCCCGTCGGCGCGGTAGTGGTATTGGACGGCCGCATCATCGCCACCGCCGCCAATGCGCCGCGCACGCGCCACGACCCCACCGCCCATGCCGAGATGCTGGCAATTCGCGCCGCGGCCGAAGCGATCGGCGACGACCGCCTGAGCGATTGCGACCTGTGGGTGACGCTGGAGCCCTGCGCGATGTGCGCCGGGGCGATCGCCCATGCGCGAATCGCTAGGCTCTATTACGGCGCGCCGGATCCCAAGGGCGGCGCGGTCGAGCACGGCCCGCGCCTGTTCGCGCAACCGACGGTGCACCATCGGCCGGAGATCTATCCCGGGATCGGCGAGGAGGAAGCCGCGCGGCTGTTGCGCGATTTCTTTGCGATCCGGCGAGGTGGCGAGAAGTAAATTCCTCTCCCGAAAGCGGCGCAATCGGAGATGGGATTGGGATCGTCCCGATTTGCTTCGGTCGTCATGCCGGCCTTGTTCCGGCATCCAAGGTGCAACAACGGAAGGAATCCGTTGTGGAGGGTTGGACCCCGGAACAAGTCCGGGGTGACGCAGGGTGAAAAGGTCAGTCAGTCCTTCAGGTTGAGTATTGCCGGCTGATCGCGGCAGCACGAAAACCACCGATACCCCGGCTCACCATCGAAGTCCCCAGATGATTGCCCTGCTCCCGCAAGGGAAAGGTGAATGAGAGCGCCACGACGACGCGCCATGTTGCGCGACCTTCCCGCCCGCGTGTAGGCAGGTGATACATCATGACCTTGCCCCCGCCGCCCGCGCCCTATCCCTGGATTGACGTCGTCATCATCCTTGTTCTCGTCGCGGTGAACGGGGTGTTCGCGATGAGCGAGCTGGCCATCGCATCATCGCGCAAGGCGCGGCTGGAGGCGATGGCGCGGACCGGCAGTCGGGGCGCGCGGGCGGCAATCAACCTGGCGGCCGATCCCGGCAAGTTCCTGTCGACGGTCCAGGTCGGCATCACGCTGATCGCAGTGATCTCGGGCGCCTATTCGGGCGAAGCGCTCGGCGGTCCGACCGCGCTCCGCCTGCAGCACTGGTTCGGGTGGAGCAGCGAATTCGCCGATAAAGCGGGCTTCGTGCTGGTGATCGGCCTGACGACGTTTCTCTCGCTGATCGTCGGCGAGCTCGTGCCCAAGCAGATTGCCTTGCGCTCGCCCGAGCCGATCGCGGCGGTGATGGCATTGCCGATGACGTGGCTCGCGCGGATCGCGGCGCCGCTGGTCTGGCTGCTCGATTCGACCAGCGCCTTGCTATTCCGGCTGATCGGCCTGAGCCGCGAGAGCGAGGATCAGGTCACGGCTGAGGAACTCCATCTGATCGTCGCCGAAGCGTCCAAATCGGGCGTGATCGAGGAGCATGAGCGGTCGATCATTTCGGGCGTGGTACGGCTCGCCGACCGCCCTGTACGCGAAGTGATGACGCCGCGGACCGAAGTAGACTGGCTCGATATCGGACTCGACGATGCCGGCATCCGCGAAAAGCTCGCGACTTCGCCACACACGCGACTGCCGGTCGGAGAAGGATCGGTCGACGCGGTGATCGGTGTGGTCCAGGCGCGGGATATCGTCGCGGCGGCGATCCGCGGCGAGCGGTTGGACCTTCGCGAATTAGTGCGTTCGGCGCCGATCGTGATCGATCAGCTCGACGCGATGGACGCGTTGGTGCGGCTGCGGCGCGCGGAAGTGCCGATGGCGTTGATCCATGACGAATATGGGCATTTCGAGGGGATAGTAACGCCGGCCGATCTGCTGGCGGCGATCGCGGGGGCGTTCGCGTCCGACACCGACCCTCATCAGAGCCCCGACTTTGTCCAGCGCGAGGACGGCAGCTATCTGGTCGCGGGATCGGCCTCGGCCGATCTCGTGGCCGAAAAGCTCGACCTCAATCTACCGGACGACCGCGATTACGCGACAGCCGCGGGCCTCGTTCTGGGGGTGTTCAAGCGCTTGCCGCAGGAAGGCGAGAGCATCGTCGAACAAGGGTGGAGGTTCGAGGTGGTCGATCTCGACGGCCGTCGTATCGACAAATTGCTGGTGTCGCGGGCGCGGGACGAGTGACCGCGTTCGAGGCGCGCAACAGCCCGTGGCGCCTCGTGTTGCTGTTTATGATCAGCATCGCGTTCGTTTTTTGCGGTTGTATTCTCACAGGCCTGATCGGGAGGGATTGGGGCGATAGCTTTGCTCAGCCGCGTCTTGACCCCGATGAAGCTCGACTGGTCGGTTGGGTAGTATTCACCTTCTTTGGGGCCTGCTCGTTGGCAGTGATACGCCGGTTGACACAATCGGGTGTCGAGCTTCGGATTGGCGTCGATGGCATCTATTGGCGACGCTGGTCCGACCAGACGATCCCATGGACTGCGATCGACCGGATCACGACCGGCTCGGTACATGGCCAGCGTTTCGCCTGCCTGTTCCTGCGCAACCCCGCCGCCTTTCCGTCGACTGGGCTGGTGGGCAAGCTCGCCGCGATCAACAAGTCGATTGGATTCGGCGATATAGCGCTGTCGACGACCGGCACCGACCGGTCGTTCCAGGCGATGATGGCAGCGATCGCTGCCTTCGCGCCAGCTGGCCTTCTCGCCTAACCCAGTTTGCCGAATTCCCCTTCGTACGCGGCGGTTTCGCCCGCGGCGAGCAGCTTCGCCTGCTCGATCCAGCGATCGCGGGCCATTCGGCCGGTGAACGCGCCCAACTGCAAGTCGAGCGCGGACGCCTCGTCGGGCGATAGCGCGGCGAGTTGGTCGACGCGGGTGATGCCGCGCTCCGCCAGCATTGCCGCGACCTTGGGGCCGAGCCCCTTGACCGTGGTGAGCGCCAGCGCCCCGCCGTCAGACGCGGCGGCCGCCGCGACCGGTGTCGCCGGCGAGGGCAAGGGCGTGGCAGGCTCGGGCGGTGCCGGCACCGGCTCGGTTTCCGGTGGAGCGGGCGGGGGCGCGATCGGCTCTGCCGATGTCTCAACGGTGGGCTGAGGCTCGCTAACGGGCTCCGGCTCTTTCTCGACCGCCTCTGCCGGTGCCTCGGCAGCCGGCCCAGGCTGTTTCGCCGGTTCGGGCGTTTCGGCGACCGTCTCAGGTTCCAACGCCGGCGCCGGGATCGGCTCGGGGGCGAGCTCGCGCGCGGCCAGCGGCTGCGGCTCCGCGTCGCGCTTCGCTTCCGGTGGGACTTGCGGCGCGGGCTCCGGCTCGGGGCGTGGTTCTTGGGGAGGCAGCGCGGTATCGGCCGCCATCGTCGCTGGCGGCGGTGCGGGGGGCAGGCTGGCGCCCGCTTCCTCGGCACGTTCCTCCGCCGCTTCCTCGACGCGATGTCGTTCGGCAGCCTTTTTCTGGCCCCAGATCATGCCGGCGATCACGAGTGCGGCGAACAGCGCGATCACGATCAGCACGATCACCGTCCAGTCCTGGAAGAGATAGGCGGCGGCGCCGACCGGTGGCGGGTTGGTGGAGTCCATGAACAAATTCCCGAACGACGAAAGCCGGCTATCCTAGAGGGACGGCCGACGTTTCGCCAGTGACCGGGATCGGGTGGCCTCCCGCCTTTATCGCGGCCGCCGTCAGCCCTCTCGCGCGACCTCGCGCCAGCCGATGTCGCGGCGGCAGAAGCCCGTGGGGAAATCGATGGCGTCGACCGCGCGATAGGCGGCGTCCTGTGCCGTGCGCACGTCTTCGCCACGCGCCGTCACCGCGAGAACGCGTCCGCCCGCCGCCACCAATCGTCCGTCGGCAATCTTGGTCCCGGCCTGGAAGACTTTTGCGCCCGCTTGTTCGGCAGCATCGATACCGCCGATCGCGCCGCCGGTCTCAGGCGTGCCGGGATATCCCGCCGCGGCCATCACTACGGTCAGCGCGACATCGTCGCTGAAGACGGGGGCGGGCGTCTCGGCCAACCGACCTTGCGCGATGGCCAGCAGCAGCGGCAACAAGTCGCTGTCGAGCCGCATCATCAACACCTGGCATTCGGGGTCGCCGAAGCGGGCATTATATTCGATCAGCTTGGGACCATCGGCGGTCAGCATCAGCCCGGCATAGAGGACACCCGAATAAGGCATGCCTTCGGCTGCGAGTGCGGCGATGGTCGGCGCGACGATCTCGCGGAGCGCTTGCATTTCGAGATCGGGGGTCAGCACCCGCGCGGGGCTATAGGCGCCCATCCCGCCGGTATTGGGTCCGGTATCGCCGTCGCCGACGCGCTTGTGATCCTGGGCCGATCCGAAGGCGACCATGTCCTTGCCATCGGTCAGCACGAACAGGCTCACTTCCTCGCCCTCGAGGAATTCTTCGATCACCGCGCTGGCGCCCAGCTCGGCGAACAATGCCTCCACCGCGTCCTCGGCTTCGGTGGCGGTCATCGCCACGACGACGCCTTTGCCGGCGGCCAGCCCATCGGCCTTCACTACGACCGGCGCGCCGAATGCGGCGAGCGCGGCACGAGCCTCTTCCAGCGAGTGGACGGCGCGATAGCCCGCCGTCGGGATATTCGCGCGGTCGCACAGCGCCTTGGTGAAGGCCTTTGATCCTTCGAGCTGGGCCGGCGCCTTATCCGGGCCGAAAACCGCGAATCCCGCGGCGCGAAGATCGTCGGCGATCCCGGCGACCAACGGCGCTTCGGGGCCGACCACGACCAACCCCACCTGGTGCGTGCGGCAGAAATCCGCCACCGCGTCATGGTCGGTAACGTCGATCGCGACGAGCTCGGCACTTTCCGCTATACCCGGATTGCCGGGCGCGGCGTAGAGTTTGGTGAGCAGCGGCGATTGCGCCAGCTTCCACGCGAGGCCATGTTCGCGCCCACCCGATCCGATCAGCAGGACGTTCATGCCCGACCCTTTTCCAGAAGATTCGCCGCGGCTGGTAGCCGAGGCCATGCCCGGCGACAATTCCGCCGCCGAAAGCGTGTCCGAACTGTCGGGGCGGCTCAAGCGGATGGTCGAAGGCGAATTTGGGCGCGTGCGCCTGCGTGGCGAGATTTCGGGATGGAAGCGCGCCACCTCCGGCCATTGCTATCTGAGCCTGAAGGATGACCAGGCCGTCATCGATGGCGTGATGTGGAAAGGGCAGGCCGCGCTGATCCCGTTCAGCCCGCAGGACGGGATCGAGGTGATCGCGAGCGGCAAGCTGACCACTTATCCCGGCCGCTCCAAATATCAGATCGTGATCGATCGCATGGAATTGGCGGGCGAGGGCGCGCTGATGGCGCTGCTCGAAAAGCTCAAGGCGCAACTGGGCGCGGAAGGGCTGTTCGACCAGGGACGCAAGAAACAGCTGCCCTTCATGCCGAAAGTGATCGGCGTGGTCACTTCGCCGACCGGCGCTGTGATCCGCGACATCCTGCACCGTCTCGCGGATCGCTGTCCGACGCATGTCGTGGTGTGGCCGGTCAAGGTACAGGGCGACGGCGCCGCGCGCGACGTCGCCGCGGCGATCGCCGGGTTCGATGCCATCGCGCCGGGCGGGCCGGTGCCGCGTCCCGACCTAGTCATCGTCGCGCGCGGCGGCGGATCGGTCGAGGATCTTTGGGCGTTCAACGAGGAGGTCGTGGTGCGCGCGATTGCAGCGTGTTCGATCCCGTTGATCTCGGCGGTCGGCCACGAGACCGATACCAGCCTGTCCGACCATGCCGCCGACCTGCGCGCGCCGACGCCGACCGCGGCGGCCGAGATCGCGGTGCCGGTGCTCGCCGATTTGCGATTGGGCCTCGATTCGTACGCGCACCGCGCCGAGCGCTGCGCCAGGCGCTATGTCGAGCGCGGGCGCGAACGAACCGACGCCTTGGCACGGTTGCTGCCCAGGCGCGATGCATTGCTCGGGCCGCAGCGCCAGCGCGCCGACGACAATGCGCAGCGGCTCGACCGTGCGCTCGAACGGCGCATCACCCTGGCGCGCGGCCAGCTCGATCGAAGCGCCGGCGCGCTGCGGCCGGCGATGTTGGCGCAACGTCTCTCCGCGGCGCGCGATCGGCTGGCGGGAGCCTGGAAGCTGGTCGAGGCGCTCAACCCCAGCCATGTGCTCGACCGCGGCTATGCCTGGGTCGAGGCGAAGGCGGGTGGCGTGCTGACCAGCGCGGCGGCGGCGCGCAAGGCCGGAGCGTTGGTGCTCCATTTTGGCGATGGCGACGTCGCGGCGCGGGTTGAGGGCGCGGTCGGCAAGGCATATGTAAAGGACAAGACCGACCAGCCGACTTTGCTGTAACCACGGCCCGGCTGGCCTGATTTTTTTGAGATTTCGAGGATCGCTGCAATGCTGATGTCCAATACCGATCGGCCGGCGCGCCTCCATTATATGGCCAATGGCTTTCGGGTGCTGGTGCCCGGTGGCCATGTCACCTGCGCGATATCGGGCGTGCCGATCGCGCTCGACGATCTGCGCTATTGGAGCGTCGCGCGGCAGGAAGCCTATGCCAGCGCCGAGCTCGCGCTAGAGGCCGAAGGACGCAAGTGAAACGCGCGCGGCGCTGGGTTCTGGGCCTCGCCGCGATGACCGCGCTGGGCAGCTGCGTAGAGCCCGGCTTGCCGCCGGCCGCGCGCCCGGCTCCCGTCGTCGTGACCACGCCGCCGCCACCCGCACCGCGCATGCCGGCGGTCCCGCTCGGCGATTTCAGCTTTCAGGGCAGCATGATCCAGGGGGGACTGCTGATCGGCACTGCGCCCCCTGGGACCCGACGCGTCAGCTTCAACGGCGACGAGGTGCCGGTGGCGCCCGATGGCCGCTTCGTGATCGCGTTCGACCGTGATGCCGGACCGGCGGCGAGTGTGACCGCGACACTGGACGACGGGCGGACCGTCACGCGCACGCTGACGATCAATCCGCGTGCCTGGAACATCTCGCGGCTGTCGACCTTGCCCAAATATCCGGTGCCGATGCCCGAGTTCGAAAGACTCCGCCCGGCCGAGATCGAGCAGATCAACGCCGCTCGGCGGCAGGATACGGGGGCGATGGGGTGGCGACAGCCGTTCATGTGGCCGGCGACCGGGCGTATCTCGACCCTGTTCGGATCGCAGCGCATCTACCGCAACGGCGAGGCTGGGTCGTATCATTCAGGCACCGACGTCGCGGTGCCGGCGGGAACCCCGGTGCTAGCACCGGCCGACGGTGTCGTCATCCTGGCATCCGATCATCCGTTCCTGCTCGAAGGCAATCTGTTGATGATCGACCATGGCATGGGCCTCAACAGCGCATTGATGCATTTGTCGCGCATCGTGGTGATGCCGGGGCAGGCGGTGAAGCGGGGCCAATTGGTCGCGTATTCCGGCGCGACCGGGCGCGTGACCGGCGCGCATCTCCATTGGAGCCTGCGCTGGCGCAATGCGAAGATCGACCCGTTGCTGGTGGCGGGGGCGATGACTCCGACTAAATAGCGGGCAACCCTTGGGGTAGGGCGCAGGTGTGACTTTCGTGTAACTCTCTGCGCCAAATCCGCAATAAATCCGGGTTCCGCCTTTACAAGGATTGTATCGGCGGTAACCACACGCCCATTCCGGACAGGCTCAGGGGTCTGCCGGTATTGGGGGCTCATGACTCGCGCCGGTAAACGAGCGCGGGCGTAGCCCGCTACATGGGGATTACGCATCGATGGTATCTTTCCGAACGACGTCCAAGCTTCGTCTGCTTGCGGCCGCGGCACCGCTCGGCCTGCTCGCGCTGGCCGCTCCTGCCCAGGCGCAGGACACGCCTGCTTCGCCGGCTCCCGCTCCGACGGGCGACCAGACGGCCGACAATTCGCCCGACATCGTCGTTACCGGAACGCTGTTCCGCCGCACCGACACGGAGACGCCTTCGCCGGTCACCGTGCTGACCTCCGAGAACCTCGCTCGCGCCGGTGTGACCACCGTCGCTGACGCGATCCGCTCGGTCTCGGCGGACAGCGCCGGCTCGATCCCGACCGGCTTCCAGGGCGGCTTCTCGGCCGGCGGCTCGGCGGTTTCGCTGCGCGGCCTTGGCGTGTCGTCGACCCTCGTGCTGGTCGACGGTCTGCGCTCGACCAACTTCCCGCTCAATGACGACGGCCACAATGCCTATGTCGACCTGAACTCGATCCCGTTCAGCGTTGTCGAGCGCGTCGAAGTGCTCAAGGACGGCGCGTCGTCGACCTATGGCGCCGACGCGATCGGCGGCGTGGTCAACGTCATCCTGCGCAAGCAGTTCAAGGGCGTGATGGGCAATGTCGAAGGCGGCGTTGCCGAGGGCGGTTATGCGGCTCGCTATCGCGCAAACCTGACCGCCGGTATCGGTGATTACGATTCGGCTGGCTGGAACCTGTACGTCAACGGCGAATACCAGCGCGACAGCCGCGCTTCGGTCTCCGATGTCGGCTTTCCGTTCAATACGAACGACCTGAGCTCGCTCGGTCTGGCGGATCAGAACACCGCAGATAGCTCTGTGACCACGCCGACGACCAATGCAATGGTTGCGAGGACCACGCAGAGCAACTTGAATGATCCGTTCACCGGTGGCGCGGCGCTGACGCCCGATGGCTTCTATGCCAGCACGGATAAGAACGGCAATCCGGTGATGTTGCCGTACAGCAACTTCACGAACCTCAATGTCGGTGCCTGTCCCCAGGGAACCTTCACGGTCGCCAGTGGCGGATCGCGGGGAACGGGCTGTAAGCACGACATCCAGCGCGAATATTCGCAGGTCCAGCCGCTCTCCGAAAAGTTCTCCTTCACCGGCCGCTTCAGCTATCGCATCAGTGATGATATCGAACTGTACGCGCTGGGGAGCTATTCGCACAGCCAGGTCAATATTAAGGGTACGCCGCCGGGGATCCGTCAGCGTCAGCCTTATGGCGGTTCGCCGACCACGGCATCGAACAATCCGGGTATCGTGCTGCCGTATTTCGTCTGCGCCGCTGGCGTCGACTGCGTCACTGCAGCGGATCGTCGCCTGAACCCCAACAACCCATATGCGACCAATCTCGGCGCCGATGCGGCGACCGCTGCGGCTAACGCGGCGCGCATTTACTATCTGTTCGGTGACATCGCCAACGCGACCGAGCGTGGCAACGAAGTGATCCGCGGCGCCATCGGCATCAACGGCAAGTTCGGTGACGGCTGGGCGTTCCGCGTAGAAGCGGTCGGCGCTCGCGACAACATGGAACTCAACGCGTTCGGTACGATCAATATCGCCGGGCTGCGCAAGGCCGTGAACACGGGTGCGTATAATTTCGTCAACCCGAGCCTGAATACGCAGGCGGTGCGCGACATGATCTCGCCGATGATCACCAACCGCGCCTACACGTCACTTGCCTCGCTCGATGCGTCGATCGCCAAGACGCTGATGACCCTGCCGGGTGGCGACCTTCAGTTCGCGGTCGGCGGTCAGATCCGTCGGGAAACGCTGAACAATCCGGGCCTCAACCCGAACCTCGAAAACTATGCCAATACGGCAGCGGCGTTCGGTGCGCATACCGTATCGGCGGGTTATTTCGAATTGAGCGCTCCGGTGCTCAAGCAACTCGAAATCGATGCATCTGGCCGTTACGACCATTATTCCGAAGGGTTCAGCCACTTCTCGCCCAAGGTCGGGTTCAAGTTCACCCCGATCCAGCAGCTGGCGTTGCGCGGCACCTATTCGGAGGGCTTCCGCGCTCCAACCTTCGCCGAGAGCAATCCGCGCTCGAGCTATCCGGGCTTCGTGACTTACCAGCCGCCTGCTGCTTTCGTCCTTGCGCACGGCGGCAGCTCGAACCCGTATTCGCAGTCGTACAGTGTCGGTGGCGGCTTCTCGGGTAACCCCAATTTGAAGCCGGAAACCTCGCGTTCCTTCACTGCCGGCCTGATCGCGCAGCCGACGCGTTGGCTGAGCTTCACGGTCGATTATTATAACGTGAAGAAGAAGGACGTGATCGTTGCCGGCCCGAACGCCGGCGCGGCGCGCTCGGCTTATTATTCAGTGGCCGGGAACACCTATCCGTCGGGCGCTGCCGCTGCCGCTGCCGGCTGTGCCGCGGTCGCCGCGATTCCGGGCTATTCGTGCGGTGCCACGGACGCGATCGATCCGCTCAACCCGAACGCGCTGCCGCGCGTGCTGGTTATCAACGGTCCGTACGTTAATGCGGGTTACTTCAAGACGGAGGGTCTGGATTACTCGCTCGAAGCGCGGATCCCGATCACCGACGACGTAAAGTTCACTAGCCGTCTGGACATCAACCAGATCCTGAAGTTCAACGTCGACTTCGGGGACGGTGTCGTCCGCAAATATGCCGGCACGATCGGACCGTACGAATTGTCGTCGGGTGCCGGTACGCCGCGCTTCCGCGGCAACTGGCAGAACACTCTGCAGGTCGGCAACTTCTCGCTGACCGCGACGGCCTATTATGTGGGTCGGATCAAGCAGGTGGGCGCTGACGATCTCGACGCGGACGCGAGCGGCAATATCGATCTTTCGTGCGCTGGCTCGGCTGGGGACTTCTATCCCTATCCGACTGCCGCCGCTCGAGATAAATACTGCTATATCAAGAGCTTCATCTACGCCGACCTGAACGCGACGTTCCGGGTGAACGACGATTTCAGCTTCTATATCAACGTCGGCAACGTCACCAACGCGCGTGCGCCGCTGGCAACGACGTCATATTCCGGCATCAACTACCTGCCGACCTGGCACATGGCCGGCGTCATCGGCCGTACCTTCCGTGCAGGTGCGAACTTCAAGTTCTGATCCGTCGGAACGACGAACTTTGAGGGGCGGAGCCGCAAGGCTCCGCCCTTTTCTTTTTGCCTGCGCGGTGTGCCCGGGCCACGCTGGGCTTTGTGACCTTTTTGCTACAGGTGCGGCCAAACGCGCTCGAACTTGTCAAACCTGGCTTTACAGCCAGAAAGCCTAGCTTAATCCGTCCCGCCATTGGCCTCGAACGTACCTGGGAGGGTGGTTTGTAGGGGCTTGGCAACGCTCGAACCTGACACGGGGGCAAGGGACGGGCCAGGCAAAGGGAATAATTCGTGACTAACTCGACTGTTTCGCGCTCGCTCCGCGGAAGCTCGGCGCTGCGCGCGCTGATGCTGTGCGGCGCCGGCGCATCGGTGGCGTTGTTCGCCGCTCCGGCATTCGCCCAGGATACCCAGGCTCCAGCGGCGGACGCCGCCCCCGCTCCACAAGACGATCAGGCGGCGGCGCCCGAAATCGTCGTCACCGGCACGCTGTTGCGCAATTCGGCGACGGCGACCGCCGCGCCGCTGACCACCTTGACCTCGGACGACCTGGCGAAGCGCGGCCTCAACACGGTGGCCGACGCGATCAATTCGATCGCCGCGAACAACGCTGGTTCGATGAACAAGAGCTGGAACAGCTTCAACTTCGCGACCGGCGCGACTGCCGTCTCCTTGCGCGGCCTGACCACGGGGAACACGCTGACCCTGTTCGACGGCCTGCGCAGCGCGCCATATCCCCTGGCGGATGACGGCCATCGCAACTTCGTCGATCTGAACACCATCCCCAGCGGGATCGTCGACCGCATCGAAGTGCTCCAGGACGGTGCGTCTTCGACTTACGGCGCCGACGCGGTAGCCGGCGTGGTCAACGTGATCGTCAAGAAGGAAATCACTGGCGTCCATCTCGATGGGTCGGCCGGTATTTCGGAATATGGCGATGCCGGCGAACAACGCCTGAGCGGCACTATTGGTTATGGCAAACTGTCGGAGCAGGGCTTCAACGTCTATGCCAATGTCGAATATCAGAAGAATGATCCGCTTTACGCGCGCGACCGCAAATTTCCCTATAACAGCGCTGACCTGAGCAGCATCTGTAACGCGCCAGGGAACTGCCTGAATAACGGTGTGGTGAACGGCATCCAGGGCGACGGCACGTTCCTCGGCGTCGGGTCGACCATGGTTCCCGCGATCCGTCCCTATAACACGACCACCCTCACGTTCGTCGATCCGGGCGGCACCAGCCACACATTCGCGCCTGGCACGGTGGCAATGGGTCCCTGGCAGCTGGCCAACCCTGGTGCCGGTTGTGGAAATCTGACCTCGGTGACGCTCAACGCGGCCCAGCAGGGATCAACCGCCCCCAAGTTCAAGCTGAATGACGACGGCAGCTATTCGTTCAACAATATCGGCTATACCGGCGTGACGAACGGGGCGCAGCAGTGCCAGCAGGATAACGTTAACCGTTATCTCGAAGAACAGCCTTCGGTCGAGCGTCTGGGCGGGACCATTCGCGGGACGGTCAATCTGGGCAGCAAGGCGCAGGCCTATGCGATGTTCAACTTTTACCAGACGAAGACAGACACCTCGATTGCGCCGCTGACCTTCGCTGGCCAGACCGCAGCGGGCGGGACCCAGTTCACGCTGAGCCCGGTGCTGTTGCCGGTCTATGTCTGCCCGCGTGGCACGACCGTCGCGTGCACGGCGGCGAACGGCACGCTCAATCCGAACAATCCCTATGCGGCCAGCGGCCAATTCGCGCGGGTGAACTACCGCTACGACCAGCCGCGTATCACTCTTTCGGATGCGCGCACCTATCGCGCATCGGCGGGCGTCAACGGTTCGTTCGGCGATAACTGGCGCTATGCGGCAGATTTCACTTGGTCGCAGGTCGACCTGAAGATCACCAACAAGAACTTCCTCTATGCCCAGCATCTGGTCGATGTAATCAACGACGGCAGCTTCAACTTCATCAATCCGTCGCTGAACTCTCAGGCGATCCGCGATTATATCGCGCCGATCAATGTCACGAACTCGCGCTCCAACCTGTGGCAGGGTCAGGCAACATTGTCGAAGGACCTGTTCCAGCTGCCGGGTGGTATGCTGTCGGCGGCGGTCGGAGTGTCGTATCGTCACGAGTCGATCACCAACCCGAGCGCCAACCCGGCCAATGAGGTAAACCCGGCCGATCGCTATTACAGCATCAACGCCGTGGGCGCGACCGGTAGCCGCAACGTCAAGTCGGCGTTTTTCGAAGTCGAGGCGCCAATCGTCGACATGCTGAGCCTGAACGCGTCTGGCCGGTACGATGACTATTCGTCGGGTCAGAAGAATTTCTCGCCGAAGATCACCGCGATCTTCAAGCCGATCAAGGAGATCAAGTTCCGCGGGACCTTCTCGAAGGGCTTCCGCATTCCGAGCTTCAACGAGGCCTATGGTCTGCCGACGACGGGCTATATCACGGCTCAGGTCACCGACCCTGCGTTCCTCGCCGCGCACGGCAACAATGCCTATGCGACGCAGCCCTATTCCTATGGTCTGACCGCGATCGGCAATCCGTCGCTGAAGCCGGAGAAGTCGACCTCCTATACCGGCGGCATCGTCATTGAACCCAACCGGCACTTCGCGTTCACGGCTGACTATTGGCACATCAAGATCAAGGGCCTGATCACCAACCCGGATTATTCGGGCGTGGAGGATGCCTATTATGCCAATAACGGTGTGGTCAACATTCCGGGCCTTACGGTGCTTCCGGGTATCAAGGATCCCGATCACCCCAACGCGTTGCCGCTGCTCGGCTTCATCCAATACTCGTTCGTCAATGCGAACTCGGAAACCGCTTCGGGACTCGACTTCTCGGGCACGGCGCGTTTCGCGATCAGCAATTCGATCAACTTCACCAGCCGGGTCGACGCGTCGTACCTGATCAAGCTGGAGAAGAATATCGACGGCACGATCCAGCGTTATGACGGCACGCTCAGCCCGTGCGACATCACGTCGTGCTCGGGTGCGCCGAAATGGCGCGGGACTTGGGTGAACACGCTCGATTTCGGTCAGACCTCGGTGTCTGGCACGGTCAATTACACCAGCGGTTACGACATGGCGTCGATCGATTACGGCGGCATCAAGGGCGATTGCAATGCCAATGGTGGCGTGTCGGCCGCTACCTATGCCGACGGCACGATCTTCAAGTGCCGGGCCAAGCGCTTCATCACGCTTGATCTGACCGCCAGCACCAAGATCGCCGATCACTTTACGCTGTACGCCAACGCGCTGAATATCCTCGGCGCCAAGCCGGACTTCAACCCCGGCCAGTCGTACAACCTGGGCTACAATTACAACGTTGCCTGGGAAGGACAGGGCTTTGTCGGCCGGTTCTTCCGCGTCGGCGCGAAAGTCGACTTCTAAGTCGATTCCTTCGGAAAAAATTTGGGCCGCTCCAGTGATGGAGCGGCCTTTTTTTGCGCTTCGATCGACCTTTGCCGTGTGGCCGATTTGCTACAGCCGAAACGAAACCAATGCGCTGGGCTCCGTCCCGGCTTTACAGCTAACCCAACAGGCTCCATCCCCGCGCCCATTGCCTCGAACGAGCCTGGAGGGCGGTTCGCAGGGGTTTGGCGACGCTCGCACCGAAAGGGGGAACGGACGGGCCAGGCAAAGGGAAGACGTTGTGAAAATGAACACGACACTTACGCGTTCGCTTCGCGGGAGCGCTGGGTTGCGCGCCCTTATGCTGTGTGGCGCAGGCGCGTCGGCCGCGTTGTATGGCGCCCCGGCTTTTGCCCAGGATACGCCGGCACCCGCACCAACGGCGGCGCCGGCGCCCGCCGCACCCCAAGACGATCAGGCGGCCACTAGCGGCGATATCGTCGTTACCGGTACGCTGTTCCGGTCCAACCGAGACACGGTTTCACCGATCACGACGCTAAGCGCCGAAAACCTCGAAAAGGCCGGTATCACCAACGTCGCCGATGCTGTCCGCTCGATATCGGCGGACAATTCGGGTTCGATCCCCTCGGCGTTCGCCAACGGCTTCGGCTCTGGCGGCGCGGGCGTCTCGCTTCGCGGCCTGACCGTCAACTCGACGCTGGTGCTGATCGACGGCATCCGCACGACCTATTATCCTTATGCCGACGACGGCCAGCGTGCTTTCGTTGACCTCAACTCGATTCAGAAGAGCAATATCGACCGTATCGACGTCCTGAAGGATGGCGCCTCGTCGACTTATGGTGCGGACGCGATCGGCGGCGTGGTCAACATCATTACGCGTAAGGAGATTCAGGGCATCGAAGGCACCGCCGAGGGCGGCGTCTCGGAAAAGGGCGACGGCGGCGAGCAGCGGCTGACGCTTACGGCCGGCTATGGCGACCTGGCGCGCCAGGGGTTCAACATTTACGTCACGGGCGAGTATGAGCATGACAGCCTGATTTCGGCTGCCGATCGTGGCTTTCCCTATAACACTGCCGATCTGACGTCGATCGGCGGCGACAATTTCAACGTCAACTCGCCCGAACTGGGCGGTGCGTTCGGCACGCGTCTCGGCTCAACCAGCGCGGTAGTTCGTCCCGCGATGGAAACCACTGCCGGCAATATTTTCTCAGGCGCCTATATTCCGACTCCTGGCGATCCGGACGCCACGCCGTTGCCGACGCGGATCCTCAATCCCGCCGGATGCCGCGCGAATGGGCTGACCACTCAGCACATCGACGCGACGGGGGACTATTGCGAAGAGAATACGATTCCTTACGGCACGCTGCAGCCGGAGCAGACTCGTTATGGCGCCACTGCGCGACTGACCGCCAATGTTGGCAGTAATTCGCAAGCCTATCTGACCGGGACCTATTATCACAGCAAGGTCTATTCTGAAGCGGCGCCTTTCTCGATCCGTCAGCGTAATCCGATCAACACGACCAACCTCGTGCTGCCGGCGATCCTGTCGAACGGCCAGCTCAACCCCAACAATCCTTATGCGGTGGCGGGCTGCGTCGAGGCCGTAAGCTGCGTCGATGCGCAGATTTCCTACGCTTTCCCCGAGTTGATCCAGCGGGCGACGACCGAGAATGACGTCTACCGTATTGCCGGTGGCATCAGCGGCAAGTTCGGCGACGGCTGGGCCTATTCGGTCGACGCGACTTATGCGCGCAGCGATCTGAAGGGCACCAACCAGGGCTATCTGAACATCGCGGGCCTGACCGCTGCGATCGAGAACGGCACCTATAATTTCGTCAACCCGTCGCTGACCCCGCAGTCGGTGATCGATTCAATCTCGCCCGCCGCGATCACCACCGCGAAGAGCGAATTATACATGATCCAGGGCAACCTGACCAAAGAGTTGTTCCAGCTCCCGGGTGGTCCGCTCCAGGTCGGTGTGGGCGGATCAGTGCGCCGTGAGACGCTGGACAATCCGAACGCCAATGCGAACAACGCGTTCCTCGGGCTGAACGCGGTGACGGCGGCCGGCAAGCGCACCATCTGGGCGGCCTATTTCGAAATCGACGCGCCCGTGCTGACGACGTTGGATATCAACGTGTCGGGCCGCTACGATCACTATTCGGACGGGTTCAGCAATTTCTCACCGAAGGTCGGTGCCAAATTCACGCCGATCAAAGGCCTGATGATCCGCGGAACGTATTCGCGCGGCTTCCGTGCGCCGAGCTTTGCCGAGTCTCAGGCGGGTGCGGTGATTGGTTACACCTCGGCGACCCTCCCGGACGATGTGGTTGCGGCGCATAATAACGACGCCTACGTTCAGCCCTATTCGATCGGCTTCAACAGCGCGTCGAACCCGAACCTCAAGCCTGAAAAGTCGCAGAGCTTCACGGCGGGGGCGGTCTTCGAGCCGGCCCACTGGCTGAGCCTCTCGGTTGACTATTACAACATCAAGAAGACCGATGTTATCTCGGGCGGCCCGCTCGCTGGTGCGGCGCTGGATGCCTATTATTCGGGTGGCACCATTCCGGCCGGCTACACGTTCGTGCTCGACGATCCTGATCCTCAGGCGCCGAACGCGATCCGCAAGGTACTGATCGTCAACTCGCCCTACGCGAATGCCGCGGCGCTGCTGACCTCCGGTCTCGATGTGTCGGCCACGGTCCGCTTCGATCTCGGCGGGGTCAAATGGACGAGCCAGGGCGAAGCCACCGACATCTTCAAGTACGACTTCAAGCCCGCCGCTGGTGAGCCCTATGATCACTATGTCGGCACCCAGGCGCCGTATATCTTGTCGTCGGGTGCCGGTACGCCGAAATGGCGCGCGAACTGGATGAACAGCCTCGAATTTGGCAAGTTCACGCTGACGGGTACCGCTTATTATGTCAGCGGCTACAAGTCGGTTGCCGAAGACCAGAACGGTCACGGCGCAACTAGCTGTGCCGATAACCTCTATGGCGGCACCGATCCGAACTTCGGTTGCCGTACAAAGAGCTTCATCGATTTCGATCTGGTCGGCCAGGTGAAGGTCAATGATCATTTCACTTTCTATGTGAACGCATTGAACCTCTTCAACGCGTCGGCGCCGCTGAACCCGGCGAACTATGCCGGCGCGGCCGCCAACTACAACCCGACCTGGACCCAATCGGGCATCGTCGGTCGTTTCTTCCGCGCGGGGGCGAACTTCAAGTTCTGATCCTGCTCAAGAGGCAAAAGAATGGGGCCGCTCCAGCGATGGAGCGGCCCCTTTTTTGTCCGTCGATGACCGCCGATCAGCCGACCGATAGCGTCAGCTTGCCATCGCCCTCATCGACCTTGACTGTCTGCCCGTCCTTGACCCCGCCGGACAGGATCAGGTCGGCGAGCGGGTCCTGCAGATAGCGTTGGACCGCACGCTTCAGCGGACGAGCGCCATAGACCGGGTCGTAGCCGACGCGGCCGAGCCAGTCGCGCGCCGCCTGGGTCAGGTCGATCACGATCTTGCGGTCGGCGAGCAGCTTGTCGACGCGCGCGACCTGGATGTCGACGATCGGCGCCATTTCGCTTTGCCCCAATCGGTGGAAAAGCACGATTTCGTCCAGCCGGTTGAGGAATTCGGGGCGGAAATGGCTGCGGACGATTTCCATGACCTGCGGCTCGACCGAGGCCACGCTCTCGCCGTCGCCTAGGCTGGTCAAAAACTGGCTGCCGAGGTTGGAGGTCAGCACGATGATCGTGTTGGTGAAGTCGACCGTGCGGCCCTGGCCGTCGGTCAATCGCCCGTCGTCCAGCACCTGGAGCAGGACGTTGAAGACGTCGCCATGCGCCTTTTCCACCTCGTCGAACAATACGACCTGATAAGGACGCCGGCGAACCGATTCGGTTAGAACTCCGCCTTCCTCATAACCAACATAGCCCGGAGGCGCACCGATCAACCGCGCGACCGAATGCTTCTCCATGAATTCCGACATGTCGATGCGGACCATCGCCGCGCTGTCGTCGAACAGGAATTCGGCGAGTGCCTTGGTCAGCTCGGTTTTGCCGACGCCGGTCGGGCCGAGGAACAGGAAGCTGCCGAGCGGCCGATTGGGATCCTGCAGGCCGGCGCGCGCGCGCCGCACCGCGGTCGACACGGCGCGAACTGCGTCGGCCTGGCCGATCACGCGCTTGCCGAGCTGCTGCTCCATCTGCAGCAGCTTCTCGCGCTCGCCTTCCATCATCCGGTCGACCGGAATACCGGTCCAGCGGCTGACCACTGCGGCAATATCCTCCGCCGTGACTTCCTCGCGCAGCATCGCGCCCTCGGTAGAGCCTTGCGCCTCGGCGAGTTGCTTTTCGAGCTGCGGGATCGTGCCGTAGGAAAGCTCGCCAGCCTTGGCGAGGTCACCCGCACGCTGCGCCTGCTCGAGCGCGACCCGCGCCTGGTCGAGCTGTTCCTTGAGCTTGGCCTCGGCGCCGATCTTGTCCTTCTCGGCCTGCCAGCGTTGCGTCAGCCCGCTCGACTGCTGTTCGAGATTGGCCAGTTCGCCTTCGAGGTTGGCTAGGCGATCCTTCGACGCCGCGTCGGTCTCCTTCTTGAGCGCCTCCCGCTCGATCTTGAGCTGAATGATGCGGCGGTCGAGAGTCTCGATTTCTTCCGGCTTGGACTCGACTTCCATGCGGATGCGGCTCGCCGCCTCGTCCATCAGGTCGATCGCCTTGTCGGGCAGGAAGCGGTCGGTGATGTAGCGGTTGGAGAGCGTCGCCGCCGAAACCAACGCCGCGTCGGTGATCCGCACGCCGTGGTGCAGCTCGTATTTCTCCTTCAGCCCGCGCAGGATCGAGATCGTGTCCTCGACCGTCGGTTCGCCGACGAACACCGGCTGGAAACGCCGCTGCAGGGCAGGGTCCTTTTCGACGTACTTGCGATATTCGTCGAGCGTCGTGGCGCCCACGCAATGCAGTTCGCCACGCGCCAGCGCGGGCTTGAGCAGGTTGGACGCGTCCATCGCGCCATCGGTCTTGCCCGCGCCGATCAGCGTGTGCATCTCGTCGATGAACAGGATGATGTCGCCCTCGGCGGCCTTCACCTCGTCGAGCACGCCCTTCAGCCGCTCCTCGAATTCGCCACGATATTTGGCGCCGGCGATCAGCGACCCCATGTCGAGCGCCATCAAACGACGGTCCTTGAGCGTATCGGGCACGTCGCCATTGGCGATGCGCAGCGCCAGGCCCTCGGCAATCGCGGTCTTGCCGACCCCGGGTTCGCCGATGAGAGCCGGGTTGTTCTTGGTGCGGCGCGCCAGGATCTGGATCGTCCGGCGGATTTCCTCATCGCGACCGATCACCGGGTCGAGCTTGCCGTCGCGCGCCGCCTCGGTCAGGTCGCGCGCGAACTTCTTGAGCGCGTCATAACGATCCTCGGCGCCCGCGGTGTCGGCGGTGCGGCCGCCGCGCAGCTGGTTGATCGCCTCGTTGATGCCCTCTGGGGTCGCACCCGACGCCTTGATCGCCTTGCCGGCAGCGGTGTTGAGGCTAAGCGCCAGCGCGACGAGCAGCCGCTCGACGGTGACATAGGAATCGCCGGCCTTCTGCGCGATCTGCTCGGCCTGATCGAGCACGCGTACCGCGTCGTTATTGAGTCCCGGCTGGGTCTGCGCGCCGGAGCCCGAAACAGCAGCGATCTTAGACAGAGCAAGGTCGGTTTCGCTCGTCGCCTTTTTCGCGTCGCCGCCAGCTTTTTGAATCAGCCCCGCGGCAAGACCCTGCTCGTCTTCCAGCAGCGCCTTCAACAGATGCTCCGGGGCGATCTGCTGATGGTTCATGCGGATCGCGACGGTCAGCGCCGATTGCAGGAAGCCCTTGGCGCGGTCGGTAAATTTTTCGAGGTTCATTGGTCGTCCCTGATCGAATCTTGGCTCGAATTTAGTGTTGCAACTTTGCAACACAAGGGCTTCGGCGCAATTCGTAACTCCCCTAACTTCGCGATCGTCACGGGCCCGTCACGAAGCTTTCTCCGGACTGCAACGCAAATGCCGCCATTGTGCAACGCAGCATGCCTAGGCGCGACCCAGAGGGAACGATCCACGTAGCCCCAAGGGGAATGTTTCATGATCCGCATCGTATCCGCCTGTCTGCTCGCCGGCACCGCATTGTCCTGGCCGCTCGCCGCCCAGGCCGCCGACAAGCCGGTTGCCGACGACAAGCCCGCGACCGCGGCGCCGACGGCCGACGATAATGCACCTGCCGCCGCCGACACGACCGATATCATCGTGATCGGCCGCGGTGAATCGCGCCAGGTGCAGCGGATCGGTGCCGCCGACATCGATATTCTGGCCTCGGGCACCAGCCCCCTCAAGGCGATTTCCAAACTGCCCGGCGTCAATTTCCAGTCGGCCGACCCGTTCGGCGCCTATGAATGGTCTGAACGCGTTTCGATCCGCGGCTTCAACCAGAACCAGCTTGGCTTCACGCTCGACGGCATCCCGCTCGGCGACGGCAGTTACGGCAATGTCAACGGCCTCCATATCAGCCGCGCGATCAGCTCGGAAAATATCGGCGAGACGCGCGTGTCGCAGGGCGCCGGCTCGATCGGCACGCAAGCGACCAACAATCTGGGCGGCACGGTCGAATTCTTCTCGTCCGACCCGACCGACACGTTCGGCATCACTGCCAACGGCACCTATGGCAGCGACAATGCGGTGCGCGCCTTCTTCCGCCTCGACACCGGCACGCTCGGCGTGAACGGCCCGTCGGCCTATGTCTCCTATGCCTTTGCCGACACCGACAAGTGGAAGGGCTGGGGCTCGCAGCGCCAGAGCCAGGTCAACGCCAAGTTCGTCGCCCCGGTGACGCCGGGTGTCCGGCTGGTCGGGACGTTCGATTTTTCGGCGCGCCGCGAGAATGATTACCAGGACATGTCGCTCGACATGATCCGCCGGCTCGGCTGGCGCTGGGACAATATCAGCAACAACTTCCCGCTCGCGATCAAGGTCGCCGATGTCGGCGCGAACAATGGTTATACCGGCGCGCCGGCCTACAATCCGGGCGCGGGCATGACATGGCCGGCGCCGTATCTCAACGCCGACGACGCCTATTTCGACGCGGCGGGTTTGCGTAACGATTATCTCGCGTCGCTCGGCGCCGAAAGCTTCGGGGATTCGAAGATCAAGTGGAGCCTGAAGGGCTATTACCATTCGAACCACGGCCAGGGCATCTGGTTCACCCCCTATGTTCCGACCTATTCGACTGGCGTGCCGATCTCCGTCCGCACCACCGAATATGATATCCGCCGCAAGGGTGTGTTCGGATCGGTCGGCGGCGATCTCGGCGCGTTCGGCGAGCTGACCGTCGGCGGCTGGTACGAGCGCAACGATTTCCGTCAGGCGCGGCGCTATTACGGGCTCGACAGCCGGCTGTTCTCGACCCGCAACAGCCTAGATTTCCAGGATTATCCGTTCGCGACGCAATGGGACTTTCAGTATCACACCGATACCGTCCAATATTATGTCGAGGACAAGCTGACCTTCGGCAATCTGACGGTCAATCTGGGCTGGAAAGGCTATGACGTCCGCGCGACGGCGACGCCGATCGTCTCCGGCGGGCTGGCGCAGGGCAAGATCAAGACCACCGACTGGTTCCAGCCGCATGCCGGCTTCGTTTACAAGCTCGGCGGCCAGGCGGAAGTGTTTGGCGGCTTCACCGAAGTGACTCGCGCCTTCGTCGCCTCGGCGACCGGCGGTCCGTTCGCGACGACGCAGGTGGGTTTCAACAATCTCGGCAATCTCAAGCCCGAGACGTCGGACACCTACGAACTCGGCGCGCGCGTGCGGTCGGGGCCGTTCACGGGGTCGATCGCCGGCTATTATATCGATTTCCAGAACCGCCTGATCGCATTCGCCAACGGCGCCGGGATCATCGGCAATCCGGCGATCCTGCAGAATGTCGGTTCGGTCCGGTCCTACGGCATCGAGGCGACCGGGCAGGTCAAGCTGCCCTACGGCTTCGGGCTGTTCGCGTCTTATGCTTATAACGATTCGACCTATCGCGATAACGTCTACAACGCGCTGGGGGTGGCGATCGCCAACACCGCGGGCAAGACCGTGGTCGACGCGCCCAAGCATATCGCCTCGGGTGAAATCACTTACGACGGCACGTTATTCTTCGGGCGGATCGGCGCGAACTATATGTCGAAACGCTACTTCACGTACGAGAACGACCAGTCGGTGCCGGGCCGGGTGCTGTTCGACGCGACGGTCGGCGTCCATCTCGACATCGACGGCCGCAAGTTCGAACTACAGGGCAACGCCACCAACCTGTTCGACAAGAAGTATATCGCGACGATCGGCTCGAACGGCTTCGGCAATCGCGGCGACAACCAGACGCTGCTGGTAGGGGCGCCGCAGCAATTTTTCGTCACGCTCAAGACCAAGTTCTGAGAACGGGTTTCGGGTGAAAAGGGGAGGGGCGCGTCCTAGTGGCGCGCCCTTTCTTGATCCCTCTCCCTCTGGGTGCATCAGGTAAACAGCGCCCCGCGTTGTTCAGACCATGCCGGGGGCATGGCCGACCTGATGCAGGAGGGAGCCGCCGAAGGCGGCGGAAGGGTGAGGGCAGCGCAAAGTTTCCACTTCTGCCCTCACCTTCCCACTCGGCTTCGCCGAGCGGGCCCCTTCCTCTCCCAAAGGGAGAGGAGATTGCTGCCCCCGTGACAAACCCCCGCTCTTCGACCACACCTGACCGCACAACACCGGCGGGGAGCGCGGGATTTTGAGGATACTGAAACGGATCGGCCTGGGTCTGGCCGTGCTGCTGGTGCTGGTCGCGATCGGCCTGGCGAGCTGGGAGCCGCTGACCGCGGTGCGCGCCGAGGCGCCGCCGGCGCATCGTTACGATACGGTGATCGCGCGGGACAAGTTCGGAGTGCCCCACATCTTCGGCGCGACCGATCCTGACGTCGCCTATGGCATCGCCTATGCCCATGCCGAGGACGATTTCGGCACCTTGCAGGAAGTGGTCGCTATGGCGCGCGGGCGGCTCGGTGCGCTTGACGGCGCCGACGGAGCGAAGACCGATTACGTGCTTCACCTCCTCCATGCGCGCGAGACGGTCGACCGCGATTATATGAAGCAGCCGGCCGATGTTCGCTTGCTGCTCGACGGCTATGCCTCGGGACTCAATGCTTATGCCGCGCGGCATCCGGACGAGGTCAAGATGTCGCGGCTGTTCCCGGTCAACGGCCAGGATATTGCCACCGGCTTCGTTATGCGCTCACCCTTCTTCTTCGGTCTCGACGCGACGTTGGGCGCACTCGCCGGCGACACGCCGCTGCCGCGCGAAAATGCCGGGCCGGCGCCCGATGCGCCCGACGTCACCCCGGTCGGGCCGGACGGCCGCGAGAACGGATCCAACGCGTTCGTCGTCGCGCCCAAGCGCTCGGCGGACGGTTTTACGCGGCTCGTCGCCAATTCGCACCAGCCATGGCGCGGCGCGGTCGCATGGTACGAACTCGTCGTCCATTCGAAGACGGGCTGGAATTTCGCCGGGGCTATGTTCCCCGGATCGCCCTATCCTTTGCTCGGGCACAATGAGACATTGGGCTGGACCAATACGGTCAACCGGCCTGACCTGATCGATACCTACAAGCTCGTGCTCGATGGCGACGGCACGCATTATCGCTTCGACGGGCAATGGCGCCCACTCGAGAAGGAGACCGTCTGGCTCCCGGTCAAATTGTGGGGACCGTTCGTGCTCCCCGTGCCGCGCAGCGTCTATCGGGCGGTGCAGGGGCCGGTGATCGAGACCAAGTCGGGCGCCTATGCGCTGCGTTATGGCGGCGCCGACCAACTCAAGATGGTCGAGCAATATTACCGGCTGACGCGGGCCAGGACGTTCGACCAATGGCAGCGCGCAATGGCGATCCAGGGCGTGCCGGCGACCAATTTCCTCTACGCCGACGCCGCCGGCAACATCGCCTATTTCTACAATGCGGCGTTCCCCAATCGAAAGCCGGGCTACGATTATTCGAAGGTGCTGCCCGGCGACACGTCCGCCGATTACGCGCCCGGCACCGTTCCATGGCCGATGGTGCCGCGCAACGTGAACCCGCGATCGGGCTTCCTGGTCAACGCCAATTCGACGCCGTTCCTGTCGGCGGGCGAGGGGTCGGAGATGAACCCGGCCGACTGGTCGCCCTTGCTGGGCATCGAGACCGACACGACCAATCGCGACAACCGCGCGCTCGAACTGATGAGCGCCAACCCGGCGATCAGCCAGGCCGATCTCGAGCGTATCAAGTTCGACACCGGGGTCAGCCATCGCGGGATGACCGCCAAGTGGTTTGCCGACCTGATCGCCGCCGATCCGCGCGGCGACCGCCAGGTGGCCGCCGCGCAGGCACTGCTCCGGCAATGGGACTGGAATCTCGACGGCAAGGGACCGGCCGACGCGCTGGCCTGCCTGATGATGAAAAGCTGGCAGAAATGGCATTACAATCGCCAGCCCGAGGCCGATCCGCGCGCCACCTTGGTCGAGGCGACCGGCTATCTCCAGCGCGTGTTCGGCCGGCTCGACCCGCCGCTCGGCACGATGCTGCGGCTGCGCCAAGGCAAGGTCGACCTGCCGCTCGACGGCGGGCCCGAAGTCCTGCGCGCGGCGGCCAATTGGGATGAGGCGCCCGACGGCCGGCTCGCGGTCAAGCATGGAGACAGCTTCGTGATGTTCGTCCAATGGGACAAGGCCGGCCGCGTGTCGTCGCGATCGATCCAGCCGTTCGGCGCCGCGACGACGCGGCCGGATTCTCCGCACTATACCGACCAGTCGGCCTTGTTCGTCGCGCATAAATTGAAACCAGTCTGGTTCTATCCGCGTGATCTCAAAGGAAATATCGAGCGTCTTTACCGCCCGTGACTTGCCAGTGTTGCGAAGCTGACTTAGCCTCGCGTCGTTCGACTTCCTTTCCGATCGACCAGGGGCATTCATGACCATCAAGCTTTTCGCGCTTTCCGGCGTCGCGTTGCTCGCGGTCGCCGCTCCCGATCTTGCCGTTGCTCAAGCCAAGCCGGCAGCGACCAAGCCTGCGCCCACGCCGGCCGCCGCGCCGGTCGGCGTCCTCGCCAAGTCGGTCGACATCCCCTTCACCCAGTTCACGCTCAAGAACGGGTTGCGGGTCATCGTCCATACCGATCGCAAGGCGCCGATCGTCGCCGTCAGCGTGTGGTACGATGTCGGATCAAAGATGGAGCCGGCCGGCAAGACCGGCTTCGCCCATCTGTTCGAGCATCTGATGTTCAACGGCAGCGAGAATGCGCCGGGCGATTTCTTCGTCCCGCTCAAGAATGTCGGCGCGACCGATTTCAACGGCACCACCTATTTCGACCGCACCAATTATTTCGAGACGGTGCCGACGCCCGCGCTCGATCGCGCGCTGTTCCTCGAAAGCGACCGCATGGGCTATCTGACCGGCGCGATCACCCAGGCGGTGCTCGACGAGCAGCGCGGCGTCGTCCAGAACGAGAAGCGTCAGGGCGACAACGAGCCTTATGGATTGGTCGAATATCGCCAGCTCTCCGGCCTGTTTCCGAAAGGCCATCCCTACGAGCATTCGACGATCGGCTCGATGGCCGATCTCGACGGCGCCAGCCTCGCCGACGTGAAGAGCTGGTTCAAGGACCATTACGGGCCGAACAATGCCGTGCTGGTGCTGGCGGGCGATATCGACGCGGCGACCGCGAAGCCGCTGGTCGAGAAATATTTCGGCGGCATCCCGGCGGGTCCAGAGACGAAGCAGCCGAATGCGCCGGTGCCGACATTGCCGAGCACGAAGATCGAGACGATGAAGGATCGCGTCGCCACCACCCGCATCACGCGGTCCTGGGCGGTGCCGGGGCTCAACGATCCCGACAGCGTCGGCCTCGACGTAGCGGCCGGCATACTGGGCGGTGGGGCCAGCTCGCGGCTCTACGACACGCTGGTGCGCAAGGAACGGCTGGCGGTCCGGGTCAGCGCCGACAATCAGAGCTTCAGCCAGGTCGGCATTTTCGAGCTCAGCGTCGACGTGCGCCCGGGTGTGGATGCGGCCACCGTGACCAAGCGGCTCGATGCGGTCGTCGCCGACTTCCTGGCCACCGGTCCGACCGCCGACGAGTTGCAGCGTTACCAGGTGCGCAGCATCGCCGGCCGCGTGAAGGGGCTGGAAGCGGTCGGCGGGTTCGGCGGCAAGGCGGTCGCCCTGGCCGAGGGCGCGCTCTATTCGAACGATCCCGCGCATTACAAAAAGGAACTGGCGGAGCTCGCAGCAGAGACGCCGGCGAAGGTCAAGGCGGTCGCCGACAAATGGCTCAGCCGGCCGGTCTATGGGCTCGACATCGTTCCCGGTCCGCGCGACGCTTATGAGGAAGCGGCGGCGCCCAAGCCGGTCGCGGTCCAGGCTGCCGACGAACCCGCCGCCAAGGGATCGCGCGGCGCGATGCCCGATGTCGGATCGATCGCCAATCTGACCTTCCCCAAGGTCGAGCGTGCCAAGCTCGCGAACGGCGTGACGGTGATCTATGCGCAGCGCACGGCGACGCCCGTCACGCGCATCATGGTCAGCTTCGACGCGGGCACCGCGGCCGACGCGCCGACTGCGCTGGGAACGCAACAGCTCACCCTGTCGGCGATGAGCGCCGGGACGACGAGCCTCAACTCGCTCGATTACGCCAAGGCGCAGGAGCGGCTGGGCGCCAGCATCGGCGCGGGCATCGACAGCGACACGACTTCGTTCGCGATCGACATGCCTAGCCCGAACCTGAAGCCCGGCGTGGCGCTGTTCGCCGATGTGTTGCGCAATCCCGCTTTCGCCCCGGCCGAGATCGATCGGCTGAGGAACCAGCAGCTTGCCGGGATCGCGTCGGAACTGACCAATGCCAATGCGCTGGCCAGCCGCGCGATGGCGCCGCTGATCTACGGCCCGGCCTCGCCTTATGCCAAGGCGTTCGGCGGCGGCGACGCGACGGCGGTGGCCAAGCTGACCCGGAACGACCTGATCGCGTTTCGCCAGGCGTGGCTGCGGCCCGACCGCGCGACCATCTTCGTGGTCAGCGACCGGCCGCTGGCCGAGGTGACGGCGGCACTCGATGCCGACCTCGGCAATTGGACGATGGCTGGTGCCGCGGGCGTCAAGGGGGACGTGGTCAAGGCCGTGGCGGCTGCCCCCAAGATCGTGCTGGTCGACCGGCCCGATTCGCCGCAATCGGTGATCTATGGCGCGATCCCGACCGGACTGGTGGGGACCGACGAACTGCTCCCGGTCAATACCGCCAATGACGGTTTGGGCGGCGGCTTTCTTGGCCGGATCAATATGGACCTGCGAGAGGACAAACATTGGTCGTACGGTGCCAGCGGCCGGTTCTTCCGCGCCGAGGGAGCGACTCCGTACATGATCTCGGCGGGCGTGCAGGCAGACCGTACCGGCGATGCGATCGTCGCGGCGATGGGCGATGTCACGTCCTTCGTCGGCGACAAGCCTATGACGCAGGAGGAGTTCGATCGCGCGATCACCGGCGCGATTCGCTCGCTGCCCGGCAGCTTCGAGACGTCGAGAGCGGTGATGGGGGCGATGGTTTCGAACGTTCTCTACAAACGCCCCGACGATTATTATGCGACGATCGCCGACAAGTATCGCGCGCTGACTTTGCCCCAACTCCGTAGCGTCATCGGCCAGGCGATCGACCCCAAGAAGGTGGTCTGGGTCGTGGTCGGCGATGCCAAGACGGTTAGGCCCCAGCTTGACAAGGTCGGGCTGCCTGTCGAGGTCGTGCCTGCGGCGTCGCTCGGCGCGCGCTGAGGAATTCACAGGAGAGAGACGATGGCAGTCGATGGCGTGTACGAGACGGTCGTGAAGTCGCCGATGGGCGACCAGAAGGCGACGCTGACGGTGAAGTCGGACGGCACCAGCTGGACCGGCACCCAGGCGGGCGCGATGGGCACCGCGGAGATCACCGACGGCGTGGTCGACGGCAACACGATCAAATGGTCGATGAACATCACCGTGCCGATGCCGATGACCCTGACGAACGAAGCGACGGTCGACGGCGACACGATCACCGGAACGGTCACCGCCGGCGCATTCGGCAGCTTCCCGCTGACGGGTACGCGCGTAGGCTAACGCAGTTAGCCCACGGTCCGCGCAGCGGACGCGGACCGGCGGCCGGCGCGGCATCGCCGCGACCGACGGCGCGGAATTCACTTCCGCGCCGCTGCCCGAATAAGGGGCCCGTCTCCGGCAAGGAGGCGGGCCTCTTTCTTTGACGGCTGCCTAATTACACACCCAGCCCGGTTCGGCTCATTTCGCTCCAGAGCATCAAAAAATAGACCATCGCAGCGGTCGTCTGAACGACCGCCAGGATGCCAACCGCCATCATAATCCGACCGCCTCTGTCGGCATCGCGCCTCAGCTGGATGACGCAATAGATCACGCTCAGGGGCGCAAGTACCGTAGCGGTGAGGCCCATCGCGATTAAGACCGCGCCGAACTCAAGCACGCGGCTTTCCCGCCGGCTTGCGCTTCATCAGCTTTTGCATGCGCTCGTCACAGCGGGCTTTATCGTCGTTAGTCTCAAGGTAGCGCGAAGTTGCAGTGACATTGTCGAGTTGATTAGATTTGGTCGCGGCCATGGCTACCACCTTCTGCCCGACGTGAGAGCGGATCGCAACTTCGCGCCGGACCGCACTACACGCGCGACGAGCGGCGCGCGCTTCATCGCAATTGGTTTGCCGGCCTGCCCAACGCATTGATATTTCTTAACCCGTGCGTGGGAGAGAATAATGTCATGAAGATTAGCCCGTTGCTCTGCGGGGCCGTCGTCGCCGCGATGGTGCCGGCCGCTGCCTTGGCCGACGATCCGCGCGATCCGGCGATGCGCAACGCCGAGGCTCGGGCGCGCGACAGCGCGAAGACGCGCGCCCTCAACCGCCAGGAAAATGCGCGGGTGCTCGAGCGCGGCGTGACCTGGCGGGTGGTGCGTGGCGGCGGTCGCGATGAGGCCGCCGACGGTGACTATGCCTCCGCTGCGCAAGACCATGAGCGCGATATGGCGGACTACCGCCGCAGCCGCGCGCGGTACGAGCGAGAGATGGCCGAATGGCGCCGTGCCGTGGCCGAGTGCGATGCTGGTAACTACGCTGCCTGCGACGATTGATATTCCAAATCCGACCGTAGCTTCCTTAGTATTCTCTTGTCGTGACTATATCTCCCGATAGCGAGGCGCTGACAGCCCAAAAATCGAGAATACGCGATGAGGAGCGGTCGGGCGGAAGCCTATCGAAATACGGACATGGACATTCCGCTAGCCTCAATGTCTAAACGGCGCCACGTTTGGGCGAATGTATGATGGCTGAAGAAGAAACGAAACAGCAGATCGTGGCGGAATGGGAAGCCCGTCATAGCCCAATTGGGTTCTATAATTTAGCGCTATCCTACTTGGAAGCGGCTGACGATCTTGCTGACCGGATTCATGCACCGATAAAAGAGCAAAAACTTCAGCTCGCTTTCGATTGCCCTATACGTCACCTATATGCGCACACCTGGGAGCTGGCACTAAAGGCCTGTCTATTCGCCCAAGGAATTCGGCCATACAAATTGAAGAACGATTTTGGTCATCGATTGCTGAAAGCTTGGAAGAGTGTCGATAAAGATCACTTCGCGATATTAAAATTCACTCCCGATACGGAGTGCGTCGCTAGTCATCTTGGATTTTATCACTCGGAGAAAATGTTCGCCTATTCGACCACCGGCGTTCGCCCCTACCTGCCTCTCAACCAGATCAAAGCGGAGTCGCAGCGATTTCGTATAGAGAGAAACGAGATTAGCGATCTCTTTGCGAGAAGCATGTGAAGATCGCCTTATCCCGCCGGTAGGCGATAGCGCCTGAGATCTATTGCCGGTGCAGTCGTTCCGATGGTTGGGGCGGACCTCTCCGTCGATCCGCAAAGCAACGGTTGCGCGCAAAGCCACTCCGCGCCACGATCGCCCCGATATCGGGCGAGGGGAAGAAGCATGCGCTTGCGGCTGGCAGTGGCGATAGGGTTGGCGGCGCTCGCCGCGTCGGGCGGAACGGCGCAGACTTATGACGACCGGCCGGCAAAGGCGGTTTCGCCAAATTACGGGTTCAATTACGACCGCCGCGTCGTCGAGATCCCGATGCGCGACGGGACCAAGCTCCACACTGTCATCCTCACGCCCAAGGGCGCGAGTGACGCCCCGATCCTGCTCACCCGCACGCCGTACAATGCCGAGGCGCTGACCACCAACCGCAAGAGCGGCGATCTCGGCACTGCGCTCTATGGCTATGACAATGCCACCGACGTGATCGTTGACGGCGGCTATATCCGCGTGATCCAGGACATTCGCGGCAAATACGGATCGGGCGGCACGTTCGTAATGAACCGCGCGCTGGTCGGCACGGCGGAGAACCCGACCAAGGTCGATGACGCGACCGATTGCTACGACACGATCGACTGGCTGGTGAAGAACCTGAAGGCGTCGAACGGCAAGGTCGGCATCCTGGGCATCAGCTATGACGGCTACGAGCCGCTCGCGGCTTTGGTGAACCCGCACCCGGCGCTCAAGGTGTCGGTGCCGATGAACCCGATGGTCGACGGCTGGATGGGCGACGACTGGTTCCACAACGGCGCGTTCCGCCAGATGAACATGGATTACATCTGGGAACAGGAGGCGACCCGCGACAACAGCGCGCCCTGGATCAGCTCGACCGACGACATCTATGATTTTTACATGCGCGCGGGGTCGGCGGGCGAACTCGGCAAAAGGATGGGGCTCAACCAGATCGGCTTCTGGAAGAGCATCCTGGCGCACCCCGCTTATGACAAGTTCTGGCAGGATCGCGCGATGGACACGTATCTCGCCAAATTGCCGCTCAAGGTGCCGGTGATGCTGGTCCATTCGCTCTGGGATCAGGAGGACAGTTACGGCGCGCTCGCGACCTATCGCGCGCTCGAGCCAAAGGATGCCAATAACGACATGGTCTATCTGTCGATGGGGCCGTGGCACCATGGGCAGGAGATCGAGGATGCCGACACGCTCGGTCAGATGCGCTGGGGGCAGGATACCGGAACCTGGTGGCGCAAGAACGTGCTGGCGCCGTTCCTCGCGCATTATCTCAAGGGCACGCCGATGGACGTAGCGCCGGTCACCGCGTTCGAAAGCGGGAGCAACGAATGGCGTCGCTTTCAGTCCTGGCCGAAGGATGATGGGCAGGGCGAACGGCTGTACCTGAAGCCAGGCGCCGCGTTGGGTTTCGATGCTGCATCAAGTGGGGAGGAGACCGCCGATTACGTCTCCGATCCCGCGCATCCGGTGTTGTTTCGCAATCGTCCGGTCCAGGCGGTGGGCTATGACAACAATCCCTGGCCGAACTGGCTCGCCGACGATCAGCGCGCGGTGTCGAGCCGGCCCGACGTGCTGACCTTCACCAGTGACGTACTGACCCAGCCGCTCAAGATTTCGGGGCGGCCGATGGTCAAGCTGACCGCGTCGACCAGCGGCACCGACAGCGACTGGGTGGTCAAACTGATCGACGTCTGGCCCGACCAGGTGCCGGGGCGGCCGGGATTCGGCGGCTATCAGTTCGCGGTCGGCATGGACATCTTCCGCGGCCGCTATCGCGAGAGCTTCTCCGAGCCCAAGGCGCTGACGCCCAACGCGCCGCTCCAATACAGCTTTGCGCTCCCCGCGGCGAACCATGTCTTCCTGCCCGGGCACCGAATCATGGTGCAGGTGCAGTCGAACTGGTTCCCGCTCTACGACCGCAATCCGCAGACATTCGTGCCGAACATCTTCTTCGCCAAACCGGCGGATTACGTGAAGGCGACGCAGCGGGTTTGGGTGTCCGGGCCGAGCGAAAGCTACATCGCGCTGCCGGTGGTGAAATAGGGCTACCTAAAGTCCTCCCCGGAACGGGGAGGGGGACCGCCGCCGAAGGCGGTGGTGGAGGGGGCCCTCCTTCGGTAGCCATCTGGCTTGTTGCTGGTTGGTCGCGGGCCCCCTCCACCATCCCTGCGCGATGGTCCCCCTCCCCGTGCCGGGGAGGAGTTTTTGTCAGTCCCGCTTCAACCGCGTCACGTGCCCCATCTTCCTTCCCGGCCGAGCACTGCCCTTGCCGTAGAGGTGAAGATGCGCGCCCGGCTCGGCCAGGATCGTCAGCCAATCATCCGCCTCGGCGCCGATCAGATTGACCATCTCGACCGCGGGCGCGGTCAGCGCGGTATCGCCGAGCGGCAGGCCGCAGATCGCGCGGATATGGTTCTCGAATTGCGAGCAAACCGCGCCCTCGATCGTCCAATGCCCAGAATTGTGCACGCGCGGGGCCATTTCGTTGAACACCGGCCCCTCGGCGGTGGCGAAGAATTCGCAGGCGATCACGCCGACATAATTGAGCTGGTCGGCGATCCGTCCGGTCAGTGCCGCCGCGACTCCCCATTGATTGGCGATCTCGGCCGGTGCGGGCAGCGAGGAGCGCGCCAGGATGCCATGCTTATGCTCGTTCCACGGCGGCGGATAGCTGACCATGGAGCCGTCATGCCCGCGCGCGAGAATGATCGAGAATTCGTGGCTGAAATCGACGAAACCTTCAAGGATCGCCGGGCGCTGGCCGATATCGCTCCATGCCGCCTCGGCCGCGTCGCGCGTCGCGATCCGCACCTGGCCCTTGCCGTCATAACCGAGCCGCAATGTCTTGAGGATCGCGGGCGTTCCGATCTCGTCGAGCGCGGCATGGAGCTCGTCAAGGCTGGCGACCCGCCGCCATGGCGCGGTGCGCCCGCCGATCGTATCGACGAACGCCTTCTCGTTGGCGCGGTCCTGGGCAATGCCGAGTGCTTGCGGAGCGGGATGAACCGCCACCTGCGTCGACAGATATGTGACCGGCTCGATCGCGATATTCTCGAATTCGTAGGTCACGACGTCGCAACGCGCCGCCATCTCGTCGAGCACGATGCGGCTATGATAATCGGCGCGGGTGACGCTGGACGCGGTCTGTGCCGCGACGCTTTCGGCATCGGGGGCGAGGATGTGGGTGTGATAGCCGAGCTCCGCCGCGGCCGACGCCAGCATGCGCCCGAGCTGGCCGCCGCCCAGGATGCCGATCGTCGAACCGGGGGGAAGCAGGGTCATTCGGGATCGATCGCCACGCTGTCGGTCTGTTTCGCGCGCCACGCCTTGAGCCGCTCTGCCAGCGCCTCGTCGCTCGTCGCCAGGATCGCCGCGGCGAGTAGGCCGGCGTTGATCGCCCCCGGCTTGCCGATCGCCAGCGTGCCGACGGGGACGCCACCCGGCATCTGGACGATCGAATAGAGGCTGTCGACGCCCTTCAGCGCCTTCGATTCGATCGGCACCCCAAGCACCGGAAGGTGCGTCATCGACGCCGCCATGCCCGGCAAATGCGCGGCACCGCCGGCACCCGCGATGATCACCTTCAGCCCGCGATCGGCGGCGCTGGTCGCGTAATCGTAGAGCCGCTGCGGGGTACGGTGCGCGCTGACGACCTTGGTCTCATGCGGCACGCCGAGTTCTTCCAGTTTCTCGGCAGCATGCCGCATCGTCTCCCAGTCGGAAGTCGAGCCCATGATGATGCCGACAAGCGGTTGCATCGCCGCGCGTTAGCGGGCTCCCGGCGTCGGAGCAACTGTTGCGAGACACTGTGATGCGATAGTCTCAAGCGATGATCGCCCTGCCCATAATACTCGCCGCCGCACCAATGGCGCCCATCGCGACTATTCCAACACGCGCGGGTCAATGTTCGTGGGTCCGGGGCCGCTTCACCATTGCCAACGGTTCGAGCCTGAATCGGCTCTGGGTCATCGGAACCGGGCATGTCCTCGCATTGCGAGACGATGACCAGAAGGCGCCGCCGGCGGTCTGGCGCATGTGGAACAAGCCCAATCCGTTCGACTATGAACTATGGGGTGAGTTCCACGTCTGCGCGCGCGAACGCTGGATCTCCGGGCATATGCAACACGTTCGGATCAACGCCACTCGAAACACGGTGCTTCGTCGCCGCTGAGCGTAGTTTGGTCTTTTAAAGCGCCTCCTTGCAGCCGCGCGTCTGATGCACGCCGCGCAGGAACCCGCGCCGGGCGAAACCGGCCTGGGTCGCCGCGGCGAGGCGGCGGTCGGCGGCGGCGGCGCCCGAGACCTCGCGTACCACGCCGCGGAACGGGATCAACGAATTGACCACCGCGCCACCCGCTGCCTTGCCGACGCTCATCTTGTCGTTGGGGCCACCCGCGCTGTAATCGGGGCCGAGCGCCGCGTCGAGCACGCGCACCGCGTCGGCAATCTGGCGGCAGGTCCTGAGGCCGCGGAGCGAGTAGGGCGCTTCCGATGCCTCGACCAAAGATGGCGGGATCTTGGTCTTGGCGATCCCGACATCCTTCACTGGCTGGCTGATCACGTCCTTGGTGTCGTCGATCGTCTCTTTGCGCTTTTCGTCGCGCGTCGATTGCGGCGCCGGATCGGCGGCGGTCGGGGCGGTGGTGGTGACCGGAGCGGCCGGCGCCGTGCTCTGCGCCTTGGTCACATATGGCAACAGCATGGCGCCAGCCATGCCGATCCCCGCAATTACCGTCCGTCGCTTCCGATCATTGCCTGCGCGCATCCGACTTTCTCCGTTCGGGCGAGCACCCGATCATGGGAATCCGAAAGGAAACGCGCGCCAGCGACTCTTGATCCCTTCTATCGGCGCCCTTCAATCGGCGCCCTTCAATCGGCGGTAGTCGGGTCGATCACGTTGCGCACCTCGGCGATCGAATTTGCCGGAAAGCCGGCGGTCTCCGCATGCTGGCGGATCAGGTTGGCCGATGGCGCGCGATAGATGCAATAGATCTTGTCGTCGGTGACGTAGCTGTGGACCCATTGGATCTCGGGGCCGAGGTCACGCAGCACATTGCACGAGGTCTGCGACGCGCCCTTCAGGTCGGCGGCGCTGGCCCCGCCGATTCCAGGCATGTCCCGTTCGATGACGAATTGCGGCATGGCGATTCTCCCTTCGGAAGGGAACGGGCTGCGCCTTTGCCGGCGAAGGAGATAGGAAAAAATCGTCGCCGGGCTGTCGATCTGGGCGATGCCCGTTTGTCGTCTATGATGGGCGAGGCAATCGTTCGGCGATGGCGCCGACGCTCGGCCCCGGAGATTATCCAATGCGTTTCATGTCCATCGTTACCGCTCCACGGTCGCACCAATATGGCAACCCGACGCCCGAACTGCTCGAGGCCATGGGCAAACTCGCGGACCGGGAGATCAAGGCCGGGCGGATGATCGACAATGGCGGGTTGATGCCGATCGACCAGGCCGTCCGCATTACCATTGCCAATGGCGAACTGAGCGTGCTCGACGGCCCGTTCGTCGAAGCCAAGGAAGTCATTGGCGGCTATTCGATTACCGAAATGGCGAGCAAGGAAGAGGCCGTCGCGCTGGCGATCGAGTTCATGCAGCTGCACAAGGATCATATGCCCGGCTGGGAAGGCACGTGCGAAGTCCGCGCCTTTGCCGGTTTCGCGGGTTCTTGATCGGGAAAGCCTCTTCGGGGTGTCGGCGGCGATGACCGCCGCCGACGCTCATCGCGCGGTGCTCGCCATATGGCGGATAGAGCAGCCCCGGCTGATCACCAGCCTGGCGCGGATGCTGCGCGACGTGCCGCTGGCCGAGGAACTGACGCAGGAAGCGCTGCTCGCCGCCCTCGAACACTGGCCAGCGGCCGGCGTGCCCGAACGGCCCGGTGCGTGGCTGATGACGACGGCGCGGCGGCTGGCGCTCAATCACCTGCAGCGGGTACCGATGCTCGAACGCAGCCATGCCATGCTCCTGCGCGAGCTCGAGCAGGACCAGATGCTGCCGCCCGATTACGACGCGACGCTCGACGACGATATCGGCGACGAGATGCTGCGGCTGATCTTCACCGCCTGTCATCCGCTCCTGCCCTATGATGCCAGGCCGGCGCTCGCGTTGCGCATGATCTGTGGGCTGACCACCGCCGAGATCGCGCGTGCCTTCCTGGTGTCCGAGGCGACCGTCGCGCAGCGTATCGTCCGCGCCAAGCGAACCCTGACGGAATCGGGCCTGACCTATGAGACGCCGCGCGGCGAGGAACTGACCGAACGATTGTCGTCCGTGCTCGAAGTCATCTATCTGATCTTCAACGAAGGCTATACCGCGGCGCGCGGGGACGACTGGCAGCGGCCCGATCTGTGCGGCGAGGCGTTGCGGCTAGGGCGCGTGACCGTCGCCATCGTTCCGCACGAGCCCGAGGCGCATGGGCTGCTCGCCTTGATGGAGCTCAACGCCTCGCGGACTGCGGCACGGACCGACGCCGGGGGCGAACCGATCCTGCTGCTCGACCAGGACCGAGCCTTGTGGGACCAGCTCCAGATCCAGCGTGGCATGCGCTCGCTGGCGCGCGCGGAGGAATTGGGCGGTGCAGGCGGGTTCTACGCGCTGCAGGCCGCCATCGTGGCGTGTCATGCCCGCGCCGCGCGCGCCGCGGAAACCGACTGGCTGCGCATCGCCTTGCTCTATGCGCAATTGTCCACCGTTACCCGATCGCCGATCGTCGAACTCAATCGCGCGATCGCCGTCGGTATGGCGGAAGGACCGGCCTCCGGGCTCGCCATTCTCGACCGGATTGCCGATGCGCCCGAACTCAGAATCTATCATCTGCTGCCAAGCGTGCGCGGCGACTTGCTGCGGCGGCTGGGGCGTCACGAGGAAGCGCGGGCAGCGTTCGAAACCGCTGCGGCGCTTGCGGGTAACACCCGGGAACGTGAGTTGCTCCTGCGGCGCGCGCGGGAGATGGGGGAAAGCTGATCCGCCAATTACCCTCCCCGGCGAAGGCCGGGGCCCAGTTTCGCGCATATGGAGAAGGCGTCCCGCCGCTTTGAGGGCGTCGCGACTGGGCCCCGGCCTTCGCCGGGGAAGCGTTACTTCCGTACCGATTTGCCAAATTCGGGCGCGGCTGAGCTACCTCCGGTACGTCGCCCTTACCGTTCGTTCAGATAATAGCGGTCCGTCGCCTCGAGGTTGTCGTTCAGCTGATAGACGATCGGCTGGCCGGTCGGGATTTCCAGGCTGGTGATCTCGTCATCGGGAATGTTCGACAGATGCTTGACCAGCGCGCGCAGCGAATTGCCGTGCGCCGAGATCAGCACGCGCTGCCCGTCCTTGAGCGCGGGGGCGATGCGTCCGTCCCAATAGGGCAGGACGCGCGCGATCGTGTCCTTCAGGCTCTCGGTGTTCGGGATGGCGATGCCGGCATAGCGGCGATCCTTGGACAGATCATATTCGCTGCCCGGCTCCAGCGGCGGCGGCGGGATGTCGAAGCTGCGGCGCCAAATATGGACCTGCTCGTCGCCATGCTTGGCCGCGGTCTCCGCCTTGTTGAGCCCGGTCAGTCCGCCATAATGGCGCTCGTTCAACCGCCAGTCCTTTTCGACCGGCAGCCACAGCCGCCCCATCGCCTCGAGCGCGAGGTTGAGCGTCTTGATCGCGCGCGTCTGGAGCGAGGTGAAGCACATGTCGAAATCGAGGCCCTTGGCGGCCATCAGCTCGCCCGCCAGCCGTGCTTCCTCGGCGCCCTTTTCGGTCACGTCGACATCCCACCAGCCGGTGAAACGGTTTTCGAGGTTCCAGGCCGACTGGCCATGGCGGATCAGGACGAGCATGGGCACGAAGCTACTCCTTGCGGGGGATCGGGCGGCTCTGTAGCGCTTCGTGCCGTTACGGCAAACCTGGAGAGCGAGTCATGGCGATCGTGCGGCAAACCATGGTGTATGACGGCCCGGGCGGCCCGTTCGAGGGCGTGTTCGCCTATGACGAAGAGGTCGAGACCGCGCGGCCGGGGGTGATGGTCGTGCCCAACGTGCTCGGCCAGAAGGAATCGGACAGCGTCACCGCCGAGAATATCGCCAAGCTCGGCTATGTCGGCTTCGTCGCCGACGTGTTCGGGCAGGGGCGACGCAAGACCTTCACTTCGGAAAATCCGGCCGAATATATGAACGAGCTCAATGCCGATCGCGGGCTGCTGCGCGACCGGTTGAAGGTGTCGCTCGACGTGCTCAAGGGCTTCCAGCTGGTCGATCCGGCCAGGACCGCCGTCTATGGCTATTGCTTCGGCGGGAAATGCGCGCTCGACGTGGCGCGGGCCGGGCTCGACGTGTTGGGCGTGGTGTCGTTCCACGGCGTCTACGACACGCCGGACTATCCGAACGTCACGCCGATCAAGGCCAAGATCTTGGTTTGCCACGGCTGGGAAGACCCGATTGCGCCACCCGATGTCATGGTCGCGCTGGGCAGAGAATTGAGCGAGGGCGAGGCCGATTGGCAAATCCACGCTTATGGCACCGCCGGGCACGCCTTCACCGATATCGATCGCAAGGGCGTCCCGCCGGTGCGACCGGGCGTTGCTTATGAGGAACGCGCCGACCGACGCAGCTGGAAAGCGGCCAGCGACTTCCTGGCGGAGTTGTTTGGGTAGCAAGCAAGGGCGCCAGCGCTCGCCTGCGCGCCTTCCTCCGATCAGATCCCGTCGATCACCTCGGCGATCGTTTCCAGGCACGCCACCGCCAACACCTTGCAGCGATCCGGCGACCAACCAAATTCGGGGTCGGGATTGGGGTCGTGGTCCTTGAACGGCATTTCGAGCGTCATCGACACCGCGCCGAAGCGTTCGGCGAGTTGGTTGGTCGACATGGTCAGATTGGCCTTGCCCGGCGCCGACTTGTCATAGCCCTGTTCGGTCTGAAATTCGGGAGTGCGCGCCGCCAGGCGCCGACCGAAATCGTAGAATTTCTCGCCGAACGCGTCGGTCCAGCTCGGGATGCCTTCATAGCCGGCCAGGAAATTGGCCGGGATCGCCTCGTCGCCATGGACGTCCATCGCCAACTTGACGCCCGTGCGATCCATCTCGTCGCGGACCAGTTTGACCTCCGGGCTCTTCTCCATCGACGGCTCGTGCCATTCGCGGTTGAGGTTGATGCCCGCGGCGTTTGTCCGAAGGTGGCCACGGAATGAGCCGTCGGGATTCATATTGGGCACGACGTAAAAGGTGCACTTTGTCTTCACGTCGTCGGCCGCGGGGCTGGTCAGCCATTCCAGCGCGCCTTCCATCCACCATTCGGCCATGCTCTCGCCCGGATGCTGGCGGGCATAGAGCCAGACCGGCTTGGGGCCCGAGCCGATGGTCAGCAGGTCCATCGCGCGACCGTCGAGCGTGTGGCCGAGCTCGCGGTGGGTCACACCGGGCTTGGCGGCATATTCGGCGATGAGACCCTCGTGCCGCTCCATCGTATAGGGCGCGAAATAGGCGAACCAGGCGACCTGCGAGTCCGACTGCCAGTCGAATTCGAGCACGCCGTTGTCATAGCGCGTCGGAATCATCCGCCATTGGACGCGGTCGGTCGAGGCGCGCGCCTTATAGCCCGGCCAGCCGAACGGATAGGCCGACTTGCCCGCATTGAGGATGCGAAAGGTCAGCTTGCGCCCGGCCGCATTGGCGACGCGGAACGAGAACCATTGATAGAAATCGGACAGATGGTCCTTGGCGATCTCCAGGTCGACGCGGTCGCCCTGGATCTCGACGACGCGGATATTGCCGCCGTCGAACGCGGCGGTGATGGCAGGAAGGGTGTCGGTCATTTGACCTCGATAGTCCGGCCCGACTCCCCTGGGAACCCGGTGAACAAAGCGGTCGCCAATTTGGGGGCGAGCTTGTCCGCTACCGCATTGCCGACGACCCCGATCGCGCGCGACTGGGCGCGGCCTTCCCAGACACCGAGATCGCCTTGGCGCTGGTTGATCTTGACCGACAGCATGCTGAGCGCGTCCTCGCGGTCGCGCCCACGGCCGATCGGGAACGACACGCCGCCGCCCAGCCCGACGCCTCCGCCATCGCGATTGCCGCTCCATGTGCCGCCGCCCAGGCCGATGCTGAACGGCGAGCGCTCGCGCACCGGCCGCGCCTCGGTATGGAAGCCGATCTTGGCGACGTATTCGCTCTTGGAGCCGTCGGGGACGAGGGTGTAGCCTTGCTTGTTCAGCGCATCGCCGACCGCCAGCGCATAGACCTGATATTCGGGTCCGTTGCCGATGCCTTCGTCCGGCATCAGGGCGATGGTACCGCGGCCGACCTCATCGGCGCGATAGCGAGTTACTTCGGTGGGGAAGGAGGCAGGCGCGGTCGCGCACCCCGTCACCATCAGGGCTGCCGTCAGCAGGATCGCTTTACGCATTCACTCTTCTCCACCATCGCGTTCGACAGGTATGTCGCCTTCTAGTCTGTTTCAGCAAGGCTGAAACAGGTGCGGTGCCGCCCTCCACAGCCATTCCAACGATGCTGCGCATCGCCGGAACCTTGGGCTGCTCCGCCCGCTTCCCCACCCGACCTCCCATAGAATACCCTAATTGGGAGGTCGGGTGGGGGAGCGGGCCGGCACCGTCTCAGCGAAAGCTGACAACGACTCTAAGACGTAGCCGGTTTTCCCTGCCCGTGGGTTGACTTCGGGCAACCCCCACTATAGGCGGCGCGGCTTCCAGTTTCACAGCAATTTAAAGAAGCGAATCGATCATGAAGATCCGCAATTCACTGAAGTCGCTCAAGGACCGGCATCGCGACAATCGCGTGATCCGCCGCCGTGGCCGCACCTACGTCATCAACAAGACGAACCGCCGCTTCAAAGCCCGCCAGGGCTAAGCTGCGGACGCTCTGCCGCCGCCGTTACCGGCGTAGGCAGGTTGACGACCGGAACCTCGAGTTCCTGACGGGCGCCTGATCGACGAGATCGGGCGCTCTTCGCGTTTGTACGTGATTCCCCCTCCGTCATGCCGGACTTGTTCCGGCATCCAACGTGCAAAAACGGCCGAATTCCGTTGCCGAGGGTTGGACCCGGAACACGTCCGGGGGGACGTTTAGTAATTTGGCCGGCGTGGCCAGAGCCGCCAGGCCTCAACTATACCCCTTCAACTCGTCGCCGATGATCCGCACGACGTGGAGCACGTTGGTCGAACCCGGCGTCTTGAACGGCACGCCGGCCATCACGATCACGCGGTCGCCTGCTTCGGCCAGATGATGGCGCAGGACCATGCGCTTGGCCTTGGCGACCATTTCCTCGAACGAATCGACGTCGCGGGTGTGGACGGCGTAGGCGCCCCAGAGCAGCCCTGATCGCCGAGCCGTCTCCATCTTCGGTGTCAGCACCATGACCGGCACGCCGGGGCGCTCGCGCGCGATGCGCCGTGCGGTTGATCCCGAACTGGTGAAGCAGACGATCACCTTGGCATCGATCGTCCGCGCGATGTTCTTGGCCGATTCGGACAGCGCGTCGGCGGTTGTGGGATCCGAGCGGATCACGGTGAAGTGGATGCGGTCGCCATGCGCCGGATCGCTTTCGACCGCCTCGCCGATCGCGTTCATCATCGCCACCGATTCGATCGGCCATTTGCCGGCCGCCGATTCGGCCGACAACATAATCGCGTCGGCGCCGTCATAGATCGCGGTCGCGACGTCGGAGACCTCGGCGCGGGTCGGCGACGGCGATTCGATCATCGATTCGAGCATCTGGGTCGCGACCACCACCGGCTTGCCCTGGCGGCGCGCGCTCTCGACGATGCGCTTCTGGAGCGGGGGCACGGTCTGCGGCGGCAATTCGACGCCAAGGTCACCGCGCGCGACCATCACGCCGTCGCACGCCTCGATGATCTCCTCGAGCCGCTCGATCGCCGCGGGCTTTTCGATCTTGGCGAGCAACGCCGCCTTGCCGCCGATCAGCTTGCGCGCCTCCATCAGATCCTCGGGCCGCTGTACGAAACTGAGCGCGATCCAGTCGACATTCTGGTCGACCGCGAAGGCGAGGTCGCTGCGGTCCTTCGCGGTCAACGCCGCCATCGGCACGACGACGTCGGGGACGTTCAACCCCTTGTTGTTGCTGAGCGGACCGCCGACCTCGACATTGGTGACGATGCGTTTTTCGTCATGCTCGATCACGCGAAGCACCAATTTGCCGTCGTCGAGCAGCAGGCGCGCGCCCGCTTCGATCGCCTCGAAGATTTCCTTGTGCGGCAGTTCGACGCGCCGCGCGTCGCCCGGAGTCTTGTCGCGGTCGAGCACGAACATCGAATCGGTCTTGAGCACGACCTTGCCGTCGGCGAACTTGCCGACGCGCAACTTGGGCCCTTGCAGGTCGGCCAGGATGGTGGTCGGCCGGCCATATTTCTTTTCCAGCCCGCGGATCGCCTCGATTACGCCGACCTTCGACGCCTGGTCGCCATGGCTCATATTGACGCGAAACGCGTCGGCGCCGGCTTCGAACAATTTGGCGATCATTTCGGGCGTGTTGCTCGCCGGGCCCAATGTCGCGAGGACACGGACTTTGCGCGAGCGAGGAGCGATGGCCTTGGTCATCCTGGGGAGATTCCTCTGCTTGTCGAGCGCATGCCCTAGTGCCTATCTCCGTGGGATCAACCGTGGAGCGTATAATGGATAAGCTCGATCAACTCGATGACGCATCGGCTGCGACAGCCTTTCGTCGACTGGTGCGCCTGTTGAGGCATCGCGAGGACGCACAGAATATCGACCTGATGGGGTTGGCCGGCTTCTGCCGCAACTGCCTGTCGGACTGGGTCGGCGAAGCCGCCGGCCTGCGGAAAGCCGAGGCGCGCGAGGTCATCTACGGCGAGCCTTACGACGTTTGGAAGGCGCGCCAGCCCGAGGCGACTCCGGAGCAACTGCGCCGTATGGACGAGAGCATGGCGAAGAACGAAGCGCTGGAGGAGGCGTTAGACGAGGCTCTCGACGAGAGCTTCCCGGCGAGCGACCCACCTTCGATGACGGAGCCCAATCGCTAACGATCGGTCGAATAGCGGTTGAGGGCGCGGCATCGACCGCTTAGACGGCGGCCAAGCGCGCTGGCCGCGCCAATGCGATATCGCAATCCATTTCGAAACAGGCGGGCGGGGAGCTGCGCCTCAAAGTGAGGACTTATGGCTGACGAAGAACGGGGTGAAGGCATGGGCGGCGGTCGCGTCGCGGCGGACGAGCTGCGGCTGCTGATCGAGCGTGCCGAGCGCCTGGAAGAAGAGAAGAAGGGTATCGCCGACGACATCAAGGACGTGATGGCCGAGGCGAAGAGCCGCGGCTACGACGTCAAGGCGATCCGCAAGATCCTGGCAATCCGCAAGAAGAAGCGCGAGGAATATCAGGAGGAAGAGGCGATCCTCGAAACCTACCTGCACGCGCTGGGCATGCTCTGATCGAGCTGATCCGATGGGATGACGAGGACGGCGGCGCATGCGCCGCCGTTTTTCGTATGGGCGGATTTGGCGCCATCCCCGGACCCGAGACAGAGCAGCGGCGATGAAGTCTCCGGCGACCCATGATGTTATCATTCTCGGCGCCGGCGCCGCGGGGATGATGGCCGCTGCGGTGGCGGCGCGGAATGGACGGCGCGTGTTGCTCGCCGATCATGCCGATGCGCCGGGCAAGAAGATCCTGATCTCGGGCGGCGGGCGGTGCAATTTCACCAATCTTCGCGCCGGTCCGGACAATTACCTGTCGGCCAATCCGCATTTCGCGCGCTCGGCGCTGTCGCGCTATACGCCGACCGACTTCATCGAGCTGGTCGACCGCTACGGCATCGCCTGGCACGAGAAGACGTTGGGTCAATTGTTCTGCGACGGCTCGGCGAAACAGATCGTCGCGATGCTGCTCGACCAATGCGCGCAGGGCGGCATCGAGCTGAGCCTGGGCCATGGCGCGGGTGAGATCGCGCATGCCGACGGCATGTTCAGCTTGACGCTCGGTCGCCGCACGGTGTCGGCGCCCAAACTCGTGATCGCCACCGGCGGTCCGTCGATTCCCAAGATGGGCGCGACCGGATTCGCTTATGACGTCGCCCGGCGATTCGGCCTGAAAGTGGTCGAACCGCGCCCGGCGTTGGTGCCGCTCACGCTCGGCGGCGACGATGTCCTGTTCCGTGACCTGTCGGGGGTCGCGACCGAGGTTGTCGCGAGCGCGCGGCAGGGGCGGTTCCGCGAGGCAGCCTTGTTCACGCATCGCGGTCTGTCGGGGCCGGCGATCCTGCAAGTCTCGTCTTACTGGCGCAATGGCGAGGCGGTCGCGATCGACTTCCTTCCCGATCGCGACGCTGGCTGGCTGCTCGCCGAAAAGCGCGCGCGACCGCGGGCAACGGTGCGATCGGCGTTGGGATCGCTCTTGCCCGACCGCCTCGCGGAAACGCTGGCGGAGCGGCTCGCGTTTTCCGGCAATCTCGCCGATCTGCCCGACAAGGCGTTGGCGGCGGCGGAAACGCGGCTGGGCGAATGGACCTTCCACCCGAACGGCACCGAGGGATTCGCCAAGGCGGAAGTTACGATCGGCGGCGTCGCGACCGATGGCCTTTCGCAAAAGACGATGGAGGCGAAGGCGGTGCCTGGGCTCCATTTCATCGGCGAGGCGGTCGACGTTACGGGCTGGCTTGGCGGCTACAACTTCCAATGGGCCTGGGCCTCGGCCGTAGCCTGTGGAGAAGCGTTGTAAAAATTTGTTCGCGCAAAGGCGCGAAGGCGCAAAGAATGAGAATAAGCGGCCGGTGCCTAGCCCCTCGCCGAGCATTGTCTACCGATCGCGCCCTTCTGCATCTTCTTCGCGCCTTTGCGCCTTTGCGCCTTTGCGTGAATCAATTCCGACCCCGCGCTTTGACCCCTCGCGCCGCCTGATCTAGAGACCCGCCCCAACATCCATGAGGACCCAATGGCAGGCCATTCCAAGTTCAAGAACATCATGCATCGCAAGGGCGCGCAGGATAAGAAGCGCTCGGGCATGTTCTCCAAGCTCAGCCGCGAAATCACCGTGGCGGCAAAAATGGGTCTTCCCGACCCCGACATGAACCCGCGCCTGCGCGCCGCCGTCAATGCGGCCAAGGCGCAGTCGATGCCCAAGGACAATATCCAGCGCTCGATCGACAAGGCGAGCCGCGGCGACGCCGAGAATTACGAGGAAATCCGCTACGAGGGTTTCGGCCCGGGTGGCGTGTCGCTGATCATCGAAGCGCTGACCGACAATCGCAACCGCACCGCGACCAATGTGCGCACCGCGGTGAGCAAGAATGGCGGCAATCTCGGCGCATCGGGCTCGGTCAGCCATGCCTTCGACCGCATGGGCCTGATCACTTATCCGGCCACCGCCGGTGACGCCGACAAGGTATTCGAGGCGGCGCTCGAAGCGGGCGCGGAGGACGTGACCTCGTCCGAGGACGGCCACGAAATCTGGACCTCCAACGAGTCGCTGCACGAAGTCGCCAAGGCGCTCGAGCCGGTGCTGGGCGAAGCCGAGAGCGCCAAGCTCGCCTGGCGCCCGCAGACGATGGTCGAAGTCGGCGAAGGCGATGCCGCCACGCTGTTCAAGCTGATCGACGCGCTCGACGACGATGACGACGTCCAGACCGTGTGGGGTAATTACGAAGTCTCCGACGCGGTGATGGAGAAACTGGGTTGATCCGGATTCCCCTCCCGCTTGCGGGAGGGGTTAGGGGAGGGCATGTCGCTCCCGTGATTTTCCGACACGCCCTCCCCCGGCCACGTTCGGGGCCGATTGTGCCCCCGGCAAAATCTGAATGGCGCGGGGCGCCATTCACCCCGAACGCGCAAGCGGGAGGGGAATTATGATCATCCTTGGTCTCGACCCCGGCCTCGGCACCACCGGCTGGGGCGTGATCCGGGCTGAGGGCAATCGCCTTTCGCACCTCGCCAACGGCCAGCTCAAGACCGACGCCAAGGAAAGCCTGCCGCGCCGGCTCGCGCATCTCGACTCAATGCTGGCGGCGCTGATCGCCGACCACGCGCCTGACGCCGCAGCGGTCGAGGAAGTGTTCGTCAACATGAACCCACAATCCACGCTCAAGCTTGGCCAAGCGCGCGGGGTCGTGCTGCTCGGCGCGGCGCGAAGCGGAATGGAGGTCGGCGAATATGCCGCCCGTCTGGTCAAGAAGGCGGTGGTCGGCGTCGGCAACGCCGAAAAGGCGCAGGTTCACGCGATGGTCGCGCGGCTGCTGCCCGGCGTGAAGATCGCCGGCGCCGACGCCGCCGACGCCTTGGCAGTGGCGATCTGCCACGCGCATCACCTCGCGAGCGCTCGACGACTGCGCTGATTTTGCTTCCCTAGCGCCATCTGTTCCGGTTATGTCCCGGTCATGATCGCACACCTTCGTGGCCGCCTCGAAGCGACCGGCATCGACCATGCGGTGATCGATGTCGGCGGAGTAGGCTATCTGGTCGGTGCGTCGGCCAAGACGCTCGCCGCGATCGGCCCGGTCGGCGAAGCCGCAACCTTGTTCACCGAGATGCTGGTCGCCGAGGATTCGATCCGGCTGGTCGGCTTCGCGCGCCCCGACGAACGCGACTGGTTCCGCCTGCTGACCGGCGTGCAGGGCGTCGGCGCCCGCGTCGCGCTGGCGATTCTGTCGGTGCTCGAGCCGGTCGAGCTGGCCAAGGCAGTGGGCGCGCAGGACAAGGCGATGGTCGCGCGTGCCAACGGTGTCGGGCCAAAGCTCGCCGAACGCATCGTGCGCGAGTTGAAGGACAAGGTTGGCGGCGTGATCCCTGGCAGCCTGACCCCGGTCGCGGCGGCGATGGGCGCGGCGCAGGACGCGGTGTCGGCGCTGCTGAACCTCGGCTTTCGCCCGGCCGAGGCCAATGCGGCGGTGGGTGCGGCGGAAGAGGAACTGGGCGCGGATGCGAGCCTGGATGCGCTCGTGCGGTTGGCGTTGAGGAAGGCTGCGAAATGACTGACGAGGCAACGACCGTTCGCCGCGCGACCTGTGCCTGCGGGCAACTTGCGATCGAGTGTGTCGGTGATCCTGTCCGCATCTCGGTCTGCCATTGCCTGGACTGCCAGCGGCGCTCGGGCAGTTCCTTCGCGGCACAGGCACGGTTTCCGGCGGATCGCGTCACCGTGTCCGGACAATCGCGGCAATGGTCGCGGACCGGCGATGAGGGCGGCGTGGCCGATATGAGCTTCTGCACCGAATGTGGCTCGACTCTCTTCTATGTCGCGCACGTGGATCCCGATCTCGTCGCGATCGCGATCGGCGGGTTCGCCGATCCGACATTCCCGGCGCCGAACTATTCGGTCTATGAAGAGCGCAAACATGGCTGGGTATCGATCGTCGGCGAAGGCATAGACCATTACGGCTGATCGCCCGCGTCGTTCGGCGCGGCTTGGACACTTGCGCATCGTCCTTGCGTCCGTCCGTTCCTCCCCTGTGACGAGCAGCTTGTTGGTATAGCGAAACAGTTTCTCGTTCGCCGGATTCGAGCGTAGGTTCGTCGCCGCTAGAAATGGGAGGACGTATGAAACGACTTCTATTGGCGTCCAGCGCGTTGCTGCTGATCCTACCCGACATCGCCGCCGCCCAGGAGGGGCGCCCAAAACCGCCCTCAGGTGCCTCGGTCAGGCCCGCACCCGGCGGCCCGCAGATCCAGCCAGCCCGACCGCCACGGCCGCAGCCGCCCACGCCGCGGCCGCCACGTCCTCGCCCGCCGGGACCGGGCAACGGCATCCGTCCGCCACGGCCCCCGGTGGTCAAGCCGCTGCCGCCGTTGCCGAAGCCGCCTCGGCCCGGCAGGCCACACCGGCCCGGCGCCGGCCGTCCACCCAATTTCCGTCCGATCCATCGGCCGGGCTGGGTCTATCCGCCGGGCTGGGCCTATCGCCGCTGGACGATCGGGTTGTTGTTGCCGCGCCTGTTCTTCAGCGCGCCCTATTATTACGATTCGTGGTGGGAAATGGGCCTCGAGCCGCCGCCACCCGGGTATCGCTGGGTGCGCTACGGGCCCGATCTGCTGCTGGTCAACATCAGGACGCATCGCATCGCCGACGTGGTCTACAACGCATTCTACTGACCGCGTGACAAATGGGGGCGTGAACAGGTAGGGAACGTTCGATGGACGAACCCGCCCGCCTGATCACGCCCCAGCGTCAAGCCGAGGATGTCGACGCAGCGTTGCGTCCCAAGACACTCGACGAGTTCGTCGGGCAAAAGGCGGCGCGCGAAAACCTCCGCGTGTTCATTTCCGCGGCGAAGGCGCGCGGCGATGCGCTCGACCATGTCCTGTTCTTCGGGCCGCCGGGACTCGGCAAGACCACGCTCGCGCAGATCATCGCGCGCGAGATGGGAGTGGGCTTTCGTGCTACCAGCGGGCCGGTGATCGCCAAATCGGGCGACCTCGCTGCATTGCTGACCAATCTCGAGGACGGCGACGTGCTGTTCATCGACGAGATCCACCGGCTCCAGCCAGCGGTCGAGGAAGTGCTCTATCCGGCGATGGAGGACCGTGCGCTCGACCTGATGATCGGAGAGGGGCCTTCGGCACGCTCGGTCCGCATCGATCTGCCCAAATTCACGCTAGTCGGCGCGACGACGCGGCAAGGGCTGCTGACCACGCCGCTGCGCGACCGTTTCGGCATTCCGGTGCGGCTCAATTTCTACACGGTCGACGAGCTCGAAGCGGTGGTGACGCGGGCGGCGCGGCTGCTCGATCTCCACGTGTCGCCCGACGGAGCGCAGGAGATCGCACGGCGCGCGCGCGGCACGCCCCGCATTGCCGGGCGGCTGCTGCGCCGTGTGCGCGATTTCGCCAATGTCGCCGGACGCGAAACGGTCGATGTGATCGCCGCCGACGCCGCGCTCAACCGGCTCGAGGTCGACAAGCTCGGGCTCGACGCGATGGACCGGCGCTATCTCCACATGATCGCCGACATCTATCGCGGCGGTCCGGTTGGCGTGGAGACGCTGGCCGCCGGCCTGAGCGAACCCCGCGACACGATCGAGGAAGTCGTCGAGCCTTATATGATCCAGCTCGGCTTGATCGCGCGCACGGCACGCGGACGGTGTCTCAACCCATCTGGTTGGAAGCATCTCGGTCTGAACCCGCCTGCAGGGGCGCAGGACGGATTGTTCGATTGAATTGTCGCGGTGCCGGCCCGCTCCCCCACCCGGCCTCCCATAGAATACTGTCGTTGGGAGGCCGGGTGGGGGAGCGGGCCGGCACCGACCTGCCGAAGCAAATCTCAGCCAATGAAATAGGTGATCGCCGCAGCGCCGCCGCCGAAGATCGCTGCGACGATCATCCCCAGGATGCCGGCAATCGCACTGCCGCCGCGCCGCTTGGCGAACGCGGAGCGTTGGCCGGGTTTGGCGAGCTTCAACTCGATATACCCCGCGATCGTCCCGCCGATCGCGGTGGCGATTAGCGATATCAGGGCGCCGAGCGGCGATCGGCCCACTGTCGCGATCGCGATCGGCAGCAAGGCGGCGATCGGCGCCGCCATCAGCAAGGCGGCGGCGAGCTTGGCCTGGTCGACGCGTTGCTTATGGACCGGTGCCACCGCGATCAGCTCGGGCGCGTCCTCGCCCGAAACGGCTAGCCAGGCAAAGCTGCCGGTAAGCTGCGTCGCCACCAGCACGCTGGCAAAAGCGAGGCCGGGGGCGATCAGCCCGCCGCTGCCGCGAAATGCGACCAGCATCAGCGGGATCAGATAGACCAGGCGCAGGATGACCTGAAACACCAAGCCGGGATCGCGCGCGAGCAAGCGCCATTCCTTGGCCAGAACCGGTCGGAACAAGCCGGCATGGAACAGGCGTGCGCTCGCCTTGCCGGTCGGCCGCGCGCGGCTCAGCCGCATTCCGGCGTCCTGATAACCGCTGAGGAACAGGCGCTGCAGCACCGCGCCGGTGCCCGCGAACAAGGCGACGCCGATCGCCAGCAGGATCGCGAGCGACACCGGATCGCCGAACGCGGCATGGCCGGGCACGCCGCTCCATCCATTCTCGCCCCAACCCCAGGCGCGCAGGTCCTCGAAGATCACGGCAAAGGACGACCGCCGCCCCTGGCCGCCATGCGATAGCTGGCTGAAGAGGAACAGGGCGCCGCCGAGCACGGCAGCCGCGACCTGACCAACCGTGCGCGCGGCGCGGGGGCCGGCGATGCTGGCGAGCGTCAGCGTGACCGCGATGCCGATCGCTGCCGCGGTCAGCGCCAGCGCAACGAGCAATGCGACGACGCCGAGCAGATGCGGGTGACCCAGGATTGCGACCGGGACGACCACGGGCAGCAACAGTCCGGCATAAGTCAGCGCGATCGCACCGGCGATTCCCGCCAGCTTGGCGAGCAGCACAACGCGCCCCTCGATCGGTGCGGTCAGCAGCAGATCGAGGTCACGGCTTTCGTACAGGGTCTGCTGGCTGCCGAGGATCGCCTGCGTCGTCATGAACGAAAGGGCGACGACGGAGGCAGCGAGGATGCCGATCCCGATCTCCGCGCGATAATCGATCGGCACGCCCATTAGGAAGTAGGCGACCGCGATGCCTGCCGCGAGGTAGAGACCGAGCAACACGAGCGCGAGCGCCTGACGCTTGCCGCCGCGCCTGCGGCCGCGCCAGGCGAGCCGCAATTCGTGGCTGGCCAGCCAGGCAAAGCTTCCGGGAGCCAATCGGGTCACGCCCCGCTCGTCAGCCGGATGAAAGTATCCTCCAGCGTCATGCCTTCGGTCCCGGCCCGGTCGCGCAATTCGTCGAGCGTTCCTTCGGCTAGCAATTTGCCGCCGCCGATGATGCCGATGCGGTCGGCCATGCGCTCGGCGACCTCGAGAATATGGGTGGTGACGATCACCGTCTTGCCGCGATCGACCTGTTCGCGCAGCGCGTCCTTGACCGCACGGGCCATCGCCGCGTCGAGTCCGGTCAGCGGCTCGTCGAGAATCAGCAGCTTGGGATCATGGATCAGCGCTCCGGCCAGCGCGACCTTCTGCTTCATGCCGCGCGAAAAACCCTCGCACCGCGTGTCGCGCTGCTCCCACAGATCGAGCCAGTGGAGCAGCCGCTCGGCTTCCTCTGACGCCACATGCGGATCCATCCGCCACAGCCCGGCGACGAAGGCGAGATATTCGAGCGGGCTCAATTTGTCGTAGAGCATGGGCTCGTCAGGCAACCAGGCGGTGATCGCCTTGGCCGCGATCGGATCGGCCAGCGCATCCACGCCGAATATGTGGATGCTGCCGGCATCCGGCCGGGTCAGTCCGGTGACCATCCGGAGCGTCGTCGTCTTGCCCGCGCCGTTCGGACCGAGCAGCGCGTAGAGCTGGCCTGCCGCGATATCGAGATCGAGGCCGCTGATAACGGGTTTGTCGAATGCCTTGGCCAGGCCGCGAATCCGAAGGGCTTCTGTCATTGGGGGAGGGGTTTAGCCCGACATTACGCCTCGTCCAGCTTGAACAGCGCTTCGACTGGTTTGCCGATTGCGGCGGCGAGCTTGAGCGCCAGCACGGTCGAGGGAACGAACACGCCGTTCTCTACCGTATTGATCGTCTTCCGGCTGACCCCGACGCGCTCGGCCAGCTCGGCCTGGGTCCAGCCGAGCCGCGTGCGTTCGTCGCGCAGACAATTGATCAGCCCGCTGCTCACGAGTTGAGCGCGCGCCGCTCGAGCATGGCGAAACGGATCAGCGCCGCGGCAATACCCGCACTCATCAACACATGGATCGCGTCGCGTGCGCTCATCGGCTCGAACAAGGAGAGGACGTAGAGCGCGATCGCCGCGGCCATCGTCGCCAGGAAGCCGAAGCGGAATCCTTCGGCGCGATGCGCTTGGGCGCTTTCGTCGTTGATCAACGCACGCACCCTGGCACCGCGGAACCAGCCGCCGCCGGTCGCGAAGGCGATCACCAATACGACCGAGAGAATCGGCCATGCACTGATCGCTATATGATCGACCAGTCGCGACCCGTCGCCCGGGTGGTGACCGCTGAAATAGCTTGCCTGCTGAGCGAGAAAGATGACTACCATCGCTGGCATCATCCGCGCGCGGCGGTGCACCAGTCGGTCCGCGGTTTCCGCATCGGTCATTTGAATACCCCCAAGAATGTAACCTATGCTACTCATGTAACCTTTGGGTTACATCGATGCAAGGGGCAAAATCAGAGACGAATGGGTTTGCCTCACCGCTTCGTGCCGCTAGGACCTTAACCATGACGGCAACCGGTACCGACCAGCCGGTCGAAGGACGCTTCGACGGACGCGAGCACCGATTCCCGGTGCGGGTCTATTTCGAGGACACCGATCTGTCGGGCGTGGTCTATCACGCGAATTATCTGCGCTACATGGAGCGGGCACGGTCGGACATGCTGCGGCTGGTCGGGATCGACCAGCGCGCGGCGATGGAAGCCGGGGAGGGCGCCTATGCGGTGTCCGAAATGGCGATCAAATTTCGCCGCCCGGCGAAACTCGACGACGCGTTGGTGGTTGTTTCGCGACTGACACGGATTCGTGCGGCAGCGGTTCATATTCATCAGAGAGTCATGCGGGGCGCTGAATTACTGGCAGAGGCGGACGTGACCGCAGCATTGGTCGCGCCCGACGGACGCCCTAAACGCCAGCCGGCAGACTGGGCGTCGGCCTATGCAGGGCTGATCTGGACACCCGAAGAACAAGGGGACTGAAGACGTAATGCATTGGAGTTTGGACCTTTCCCCCGGATCGACCTCACCGCTCGCGCTGCTGCTGCATGCCGACATCGTCGTCCAGATCATCATGGCCGGGTTGCTGATCGCCAGCATCTGGACCTGGGCGATCATCATCGGTTTCTCGACCAAGGTCGGCGCGACCCGGCGCAAGATCGACAAGTTCGAAAAGGATTTCTGGAAGGCGGAGGATATCGACGCCTTCTTCAAACTGCACGGCGACGACGAATTGCCGGTGGCGCGGGTGTTCGCCGCCGGCGTGTCCGAATGGCGCCGCTCGACCGCCGGCGGCGTGGTCGATCGCGAGGGTATCCGCGAGCGGCTTGCCACTGCGATGGGATCTGCCGTGGCGGGGGAGGCGGACAAGCTCGCCGACCGGCTCAACATTCTGGCGACGGTCGGATCGGTCGCGCCGTTCGTCGGCCTGTTCGGCACTGTGTGGGGCATCATGTCGAGCTTCACCGGCATCGCCGCGGCCCAGAATACCAGCCTGGCGGTGGTCGCTCCGGGTATCGCCGAGGCGCTGTTCGCGACGGCGATCGGCCTGTTCGCGGCGATCCCCGCGGTGATTGCCTATAATCGCTTCAGCCATGGCGTGAACCGGATCGAGGCGCGGCTGACGCGGTTTGCCGATGGGTTCCATACGACCTTGAGCCGCCAGTTGGAGGCGAAACGGTGAATGAGGCCCATCAAATCCTCCCTACGCGTAGCGTGGGGAGGGGGACCGCCGGCGAAGCCGGGGGTGGAGGGGCCCGCAGCCGCGTGGCGGCGGAGGGAGGCCCCATCCTCGCGGCTACGCCGCTGCGGCCCCTCCACCAGCTTCGCTGGTCCCCCTCCCCAAGCAAGCTTGGGGAGGACTTCTAGGGATGGCCATGAACCTCCCCTCGGCCCGCGCCAAAGGGCGCCGCGCGCCGATGGCGGACATCAACGTCACGCCATTGGTCGACGTCATGCTGGTGCTGCTGATCATCTTCATGGTCACCGCGCCGCTGATGACCGCGGGCGTGCCGGTGAACCTTCCTGATAGCCGCGCCAAGGCGCTCGATCAGGATCAGAAGCCGGTCGATATCGCGGTCGATCGCGACGGCACGATCCATATCGGCGAAGACGCCGTGACGATGGAGCAACTGCCCGATCGCCTGTCGGTGATCGCCAGCGAGCGCCGCCAGGGCGACAAGCCGCCACAGGTCTTCCTGCGCGCCGACAAGGCGCTCGATTACGGCCGCGTGATGGAAGTGATGGGCGAGCTGAACCGCGCCGGCCTCAACCGCGTCGCGCTCGTCTCCAACGCCAGGGAGCGCCAGTGAGCGGCATTGCCGTTTCCCCTATCCTGCGCCCGATTTCCCGGGAGCGCGACGACCGGTTGTGGATCGCGATCGGCTTGTCGTTGCTCGCGCATATCGTGCTGTTCACGATCCTGTCGCTGCTGCCGCCATCACCCCCGCCGCCGCCGGTGGCGCCGATGGACGTGACGATCGCCGACGATGTCGGGCTGAAGGCCGGCGCGCCCAATACGACCGTCGATCCGGCCGAGAGCAAGGCGCCCGATATCGGCAATCCCGAGGATTCGGCGCCGCCCGCGCCGGCCGAGGAAAAGGCCGAACCCGCGCCGCCCAAGCCGCAGCCCGAAGCCGCGCCGCCGCCCAAGCCGGCACCGGTCGCCAAGCCCGAGCCGAAGAAGCCGGCGCCGCCAGCGCCCAAGCCAGCGCCGAAAGCGCAGCCCAAGCCGGCCGTCGCGGCGCCGGCCAAGCCCGCGGCCAAGCCGGGCAAGGGCACCGGCAGCACGGCCAACGTGATCAAGCCCAAGGCGCGCGGCCTCAATTTCGGCTCGGACTATTTCAAGGGTGCTTCGAGCAAGCCGAGCCCCGCCACCGGCACCGCGCCCAAATCGGCGACGATGAGCCAGCAGGCGGCGATGGATATCGGTCAGAAGATCAAGCAGCAGGTCCAACCCTGCGCCAATCGCCAGGTCAATCCCGGCCCCGGTGCCGAGCGTATCCGCGTGACGATTCGGCTAAAGATCAACCGCGACGGCACGCTGGCGTCGCGTCCGGTGATCGTCGGGCATGATGGTGTCGACGACGACAATCGCCGTTACCAGCGCCAGGTCGACGATCGCGCGATCGCGACGTTTATGGGCTGCCAGCCGCTGCGCGGCTTACCGCCCGAATTGTACGATGTCCCCAATGGCTGGAGCGACTTCTCGCTCCGCTACAAGCTTCCGGGTTGAGAGAGAGATGATGACCAAAGCCCTTCCGCTGATCGCGCTGACGATGCTGCTGGCGCCCGCTGCCAATGCCCAGACGACTCCACCGGCACCGACCCCGGCGCCCGCTCCGGCTCCTGCCCCCCAGGCGACGCCGTCGGGCGGCCTAGTGGTCGATGTCGAGGGCGGTATCTCGGCGCCGATGGGGATCGCAATCCCCGCGCTGCCGACGCCCGAAGTGGCGTCGACCGCGGCGGGATCGACCGATCAACTCGGCAGGCAATTGGCCGACGTCATCACCGCCGATCTCAAGAATTCGGGACTGTTCAAGCCGCTTCCCGCCGGCCAGCTGATGCCGGTCCCGTTCGCGCAGGCGACCGCTCCCGATTTTACCGGCTGGACGTCGCGCGGCGCGACTGCCCTGGTTCAGGGCTATATTCGTGCCAATGGCAATGGCACGGTGACGGTCGGCTGCTATCTGTACGACACCGCGGCGCAGCGCGAGCTCGCGCGCCAGGGCTACGTACTGACGGTCAACGAATGGCGCCGCGCCGCGCACAAATGCGCCGATATGGTCTATACCCGGCTGACCGGCGAAGGACCTTATTTCGACAGCCGGGTCGTCTATGTTTCGGAGACCGGGCCCAAGGGCAAGCGCATCAAGCGGCTCGCAATCATGGACCAGGATGGCTTCAACGGCCGTTTCCTAACTAACGGCCAGACGATCGTGCTCACCCCGCAACTATCGCCCGATCAGCGCCGCGTCGCGTACCTGTCCTATCTCGACAAGAAGCCGACCATCTACGTCATGGACATCGCCAGCGGCAAGCAGCACCGGTTGGTCGACAATGTCAGTCTGGCGCTGGCGCCGCGCTTCTCGCCCGACGGCCGCTGGATTCTCTATTCGATGTCGCAGGCGGGCAATACCGATCTCTACAAGATTCCGGCCGATGGCGGCACCGCGCAACGCCTGACCACCGCGCCCGGCATCGACACCGGCGGCAGCTGGTCGCCCGACGGCAGCAAGATCGTATTCGAAAGCGATCGCTCGGGCTCGCAGCAGCTCTATGTGATGAACGCTGACGGTTCCAACCAGCAGCGGATCAGCTTCGGCTCGGGTAAGTACGCCACGCCCGCCTGGAGCCCGCGCGGCGACCTGATCGCCTTCACCAAGATCGGCGGCGGCTTCCATGTCGGGATCATGTCACCGTCGGGCGGCGGCGAGAAAATGCTGACCGATGGCTGGCAGGATGAGGCGCCCAGCTGGGCGCCCAATGGCCGCGTGATCATGTTCTTCCGCTCGACCCAGGGCGGAAGCGGGGTCGCGGACTTGTGGTCGGTCGACCTGACCGGCGTGAACGAGCGCCGCTTGCCCACCCCGTTTGACGGATCGGACCCGAGTTGGGGACCCATTCGCAAGGACTAACGTTTCGTATCCGGACCGAACGCACCCCCCAGGCATTCAACAGCCAAAAGTTAGGGAGAACCAACAATGGCACGCACGACTACCAAGCTGATCCTGCTCGCGACGCTCGTCGCGGCTGCGGGCTGTGCCCATAAACGCCCGCCGGTCTTGCCGCCTGCCGCGGGCGAACAGCCGTCGGGATCCACTGGCAACGGCGATGCCGGATCGATCGTCCCGGGCTCGGCCGAGGATTTCAAGCGCTCGGTGATGAGCGACACGATCCACTTCGCGCTCGACCAGTACGATATCGACGCGACGTCGCGCTCGATCCTCGACAGTCAGGCCGCCTGGCTGATGAAATGGCCCGACCGCCGCATCACGATCGAAGGCCACGCCGACGAACGCGGCACGCGCGAATATAACCTCGCGCTCGGCGATCGTCGCGCTAATGCCGCCAAGAACTATCTCGCCGCGCGCGGCGTCAACGCCTCGCGGATCAATACGATCAGCTATGGCAAGGAACGTCCGATCGCGCTCGGTTCTGACGAGGCGAGCTGGGCCCAGAACCGCCGCGCGGTAACGATCGTCCTGCAATAGCAGCGACCGATCAGTCGCACGCGAACGAGGCCGGGGAGTGATCTCCGGCCTTTTTCGTGGCTACGCCTCCCATTTATCCAGTGCGCGCCGATAGGCGGATTCTCGCGCGGCCAGTTCCTCTTTCAGATCGGCGATCTCGCTTTCCTGCTTCCTGCCCAACTCGCGCCGTTTGGCTTGCAACGCATCCAGCCGATGATCGATGTCGGCGAGGGCGCGTTCATGCCGCTGCTGCGCGGCGCTCAGCGCCTGCTCGGCCTTTTCAAGCGGCTTGCGGTTGGGCCGGGGCGGGCGCTTGGCTGTTTTGGGTGCGGGCGCCGTCTTGCCTTTGCTCGGCGCGCCGTTCCCCGCTCCCGCAGCCTTTCGATGCTCCGCGGCCGAACCCCGAGCGCGCTTGATCACCTCGCCCGGCTTGGCGAGCGGCTCCTTCGTCAGTTTGGGGTCGGTGACGATCTCCGCCGCACCTCGCGAAAACAGGTTCTTGGTCGTTCCCCAGGCCTTGAGCGCGGCTTTCATGCTCGGCGCCGCGACATAGGCGTCGTGGAAGCCGATCGGGGTTCGATAGACCTTGAGCTTTGGCATGATCGCACTGCTAACGCAGGGCCGGCGCGTTGGTGCCCGTGCGGTCGGCGGCCGTCGGAATCCTCCTACCGAATGCGCTTGCGACTCGCTTGAGAACGATATAATGATGATATCATAATTAACGGGAGGGTCCGATGTCGGATTCGAATGGAAGTGGTGCCGCCTTGACGTTGTCGCGCGAACGTCCGGCGGCAACGTCGAGCGGTTATGTGATGCTGCTCGTGCTGCTGATCGCGTTGGCGGCGGCGATCTATGGCGGGTTGACGGCAGACACCAATCCGATGGTCGGCGCACCGTTGATCATCGGCGGGACGATCGTCTTCGCCTTCGTGCTGTGCGGCTTCTACATGCTCCAGCCCAACCAGGCGGCGGCGGTCACCCTGTTCGGCAGCTATCAGGGCACCGACCGCAACACAGGGCTGCGCTGGCTGCTGCCATGGCTGGGCCGCAAGAAGATCTCGGTCCGCGCCAACAACATTATTTCGGACAAGATCAAGGTCAACGATCTGCGCGGCAACCCGATCGAGATCGCGGCGCAGGTGGTGTGGCGCGTGACCGACACCGCCCAGGCCTTGTTCGATGTCGACGATTACAAGGCTTTCGTGATGGTCCAGATCGAGGCGGCTGTGCGCACGATTGGATCGCGCTATCCCTATGACGATTTCGCGCACCAGGAAGTGACGCTGCGTGGCAATCACGATCAGGTCGGTGCCGAGTTGCGCCACGAACTGATCGCGCGGCTGGCCATGGCGGGGATCACGGTCGACGAATGCGGATTCACGCACTTGGCCTATGCCCAGGAGATCGCCGGCGCGATGCTTCGCCGGCAACAGGCGCAAGCAGTGGTCGCCGCGCGCCAGACCCTGGTCGAGGGCGCGGTCGGCATGGTCGAAATGGCGCTCGACCAATTGAGCCAGAAAGGCGTGGTCGAACTCGACGACGAGCGTCGCGCGGCGATGGTGTCGAACCTGATGGTCGTGCTGTGCGGCGAGCGTGACACCCAGCCGGTCGTCAACGCAGGTTCGCTCTACCAGTAGGGCGATAGGATGGGCGCTCCTCCCAAAAAGGCGTTTCCGCTGCGCCTCGATCCCGCGCTTTACGCGGCGATCGAGCGCACGGCGGCGAGCGACCTCAGGAGCGTCAACGCCCAGGTCGAATGCCTGCTGCGCGAGGCGCTCGCGCGGCGCGGGGTGAAGCTGGCGGATCCGGTACGGCCCAAGCGCGGCCGCCCGCCCAAGCAAGGAGATCAGGAATGATCGGACGAATGACGAGCCGCGAGCGGTTGCCGATCCCGATGGCGCTGTCGGTTCTGGCGCTCGGCATCGGTGCCGCGATGGTGCTGGCATGAGCGAGGGCGATTGGTTCGCGCCGAAGAAGCTCGGTGTCGGCGCCGGTCTGCCCATCACCTGGCAGGGATGGGCGGTGACGATCGGCTATTCGGCGACAGTGATCGTCGCGGCAATGACCTTGGTGCCGCGGCATCCGGGAATCGCGGCGGGCGTCATTGTCCCGTTGACCGCCGCCTTCATGGTGATCTGCGCCCAGCACACACGTGGTGGGTGGAAATGGCGCTGGCGGGGAGAAGAATGATGAAGGCGATTACGATGGCCGGCGCTGCATTGCTTGCGGCCGCGACCACGCCCACGGGCGTCGAGGTCACGATTCCCGGCCCACAGGGTGCGCTCGCGGGAACGTTGGTCGATCCGGGCAAGGACGCGCCGGCGGTCCTGATCATCCCAGGCTCCGGCCCGACCGATCGCGACGGCAACAATCCGCTCGGCGTGAAGGGTGGCGTCTATCGTCAGCTTGCCGAAGCCCTGGCCGGCAAAAGCGTCGCCACGCTCCGCATCGACAAACGCGGCCTGTTCGGCAGCAAGGACGCGATCGCTGACGCGAACGACGTGACGATCGCGGCCTATGCCGCCGACGCGCACGCCTGGGTCGACATGCTGCGCGCGAAGACCGGCCGCAAATGCGTCTGGCTGCTCGGACATAGCGAGGGCTCGCTTGTTGCCCTCAAGGCGGCGCAGGATCCCAACGGGATTTGCGGCGTGATCCTCGTCTCGGGCGCGGGGCGGCCTTATGGCGAAGTGATTCGTGCCCAACTCCGCGCCAACCCCGCCAACGCGCCGCTACTGGCAGCGGGCGAGGCCGCGCTCGACCAACTCGAGGCGGGCAAGCGGGTCGATGGCGCGACCTTGCCGGCCCCGCTCCAGCCCTTGTTCCGCGACAACGTCCAGGGCTTCCTGATCGAGGCATTCTCCTACGATCCGGCGAAGCTGGCCGGTGCGATCAAGCTACCGGTGTTGATTCTTCAGGGCGACAAGGATCTGCAGGTGGCGGTGACCGACGCTGAGCTGCTCAAGCGCGGCCAGCCCGCCGCGACGCTCAAGCTGCTGCCGGGGGTCAATCATGTGCTCAAACCGGTGGATGGCGATGACCGGGCGGCAAATGCGGCGACCTACGGCAATGCGGATCTGGCGATCTCGCCTGCCGTGTCCGAAGCGATTGCCGCGTTCATCCGGAAGTAGCGCCGTCAGCCGATCGCCTGATTCAGCAGCTTGGCCAACCGCAAGCCGCCGCGCTCGACTTCCAATCGGACCGTCGGGATCAGGCTTGCGATCGTCGCATTGTCTAGTTTCACCTTGGTCGGCGTCGGACCGCACGGATCGCCGCCGATCGCGGTCTTATAGGTGACGTCGCGGGCGACGGCCCAGCTCTCGCGGCTCCAGTCGAGCACGTTGCCCGCCGCGATCCGCTTGCCCTGGGCGAACGAATAGCGATGCACCAGGCTGGGGCCGGTCGAGATGGCACGCTCGGCCAGATAGCCGTCCCAGATCGAATGGAGGTTGAGCCGGCTGGCGGCGTAGGTGCCGTATTCGGCCTTTACGTCGTTGCCGCCTTTGTCGCCTTTCTCGCCGGCATGGAGCGGCTGGTGCAGGTCGCCGACAAAGTGAATCAGGAAGACGAGCGCCTCGACGCGCTGCTTGGTCGGCGTGCGGCGGTCCTTCAGCAATTTCACGTCGCGGACGATCTGCGCCGAGACGCAATCGCCGTCCTTGCACACGCTGTCGACGTCGAACGGCGAGCAGATGTCGACATCCTGATAATGCCAGGCGTTGGTATATCCGAATTTCTGCTTGCCGTTCTCGTCCTTGATCCCCTTGATGCAATCCGCCCAAACCGCTGCGTCGTCGAGCGTGCCTGCCTTGCATTGCGGCGTGCCGAGCAGTTTCTGCTGGCGCAGCAATCGCGTGATCTCGCGCCGCGCCTTGGGGGTGATGTTGGCCCAGGCGATCTCCGCGACCGTCTGATGGCCATATTCCCAATAGGCATTGGCGGGGGATGCAAGGACGAGCGCGGCGAGCGCGGCGGTGACGGGGAGGAGGCGCTTCATGGGCTTTGCCTTAAGCTTGAGGGCGAGCGCTTCCAATCGTTTTAGAGTCGCCGCGTGCCTCTTCCTCGTCCCGTCACCCCGGACTAGACTCGTTTTCTGATTGATTGAATCGATTGGGGATTCCCAAGCGTGGTGGGTTCTGATTCAACCTACTGGCTGGGGATGGAGGCCAGCCGGTATGGCGAGACCCTATTCGAATGATCTGCGGGA